>Ga0256406_1000276_pt1 | contig 97612 bp, 81 predicted proteins | sample RumenRJG_03DNA_FD_185986 | JGI IMG/M metagenome (GOLD analysis project Ga0256406, IMG submission 185986) | Bovine rumen microbial communities from Lethbridge, Alberta, Canada - RJG_03 | ecosystem: Host-associated > Mammals > Digestive system > Stomach > Rumen | place: Canada: Alberta | collected...
GCCAGATTTTCTCCGGTCATCGTAATAGCGAACCGCTTTTTTGCTTGAGTTGTCAGTGCGACACTAACAAGCATAATCATTAATAGAACCTTTTTCATGTTAGTCTTTTAGTTAGAATTAATATATCTTTGGTGAGTACAAAGATACATTAAAATTTCGTTTGTTACAAACCGCCTTTTCCCGTTTTGTGCCTAACATGGTCAAGACAGTGTTTAAGTGGTCGAAAATAATGCCTAAACGGTCAAAAGAATGTATAGGAAGCTAACAAAAATCCCCTGCAAGTGCTGTCACTTACAGGGGATTATTATAATTTATATCTTAGAAAAGAGGGACTATTACATCCCTTTTTATTTCATTCCGAATATGGTGTGATTAGTCGTTATACTGGGCAGTGAGGTTGCAGATGTTGACGATGACCTGCATAGCCTTCTCCATGACCTGGATGGATACGAACTCGTAAGGTCCGTGGAAGTTGACACCGCCCGCGAAGATGTTAGGACACGGCAGACCGCGGAACGACAGTTGGGCTCCGTCCGTACCGCCACGTATCGGCTCAACCTTCGGACGAACGCCGCTCTGCTCCATTGCCTTGACAACGAGGTCGATGACATGCATGTTCGGGTCTATCTTTTCCTTCATGTTGTAGTACTGGTCGTTGAGTTTAATCTCCACAACGCCGTCGCCATATTTCTCGTTGAGCTTCTTCGCGATGCTTTCCATGAAGCGCTTGCGGTCGTTGAACTTGTCTCGGTCGTGGTCGCGGATAATGTAACTCAACTTAGCCTTTTCGCAATTGCCCTCGATACTCAGCAAATGGTAGAAGCCTTTGTAGCCTTCGGTGGTCTCAGGGATGTCCGTTGTTGGTATCATACTGTTGAATTCGGTAGCGATGCGGGCAGCGTTTATCATCTTGCCCTTGGCATAACCGGTGTGGACACTTACTCCATGGATTGTTACCTTTGCAGCGGCAGCATTGAAGTTCTCATACTCCAAATCGCCAATATCGCCGCCGTCCATAGTGTAAGCCCACTCGCAACCGAACTTATCGACGTCAAAGTGGTGGGCGCCCATACCGATTTCCTCGTCAGGATTGAAGCCGACGCGTATCTTTCCATGCTTAATCTCGTCGTGGTCACGCAGGTAGCACATAGCCTGGACTATCTCGGCGATGCCGGCTTTGTCGTCAGCACCGAGCAGGGTGGTACCGTCTGTGACGATGATGTCTTCTCCCTTATGTTCCAGAAGCTCTGGGAACTTCTTCGGACTCGATATAATTCCAGGCGAAAGCTCTATGTCGCCACCGTCGTAGTTGCGTACGATGCGTGCCTTTATGTTAGCTCCGCTGGCGTCGAGGGCAGTGTCGTAGTGTGAGATAAAGCCTATAGCAGGTACTTTCTTCTTAGTGTTGGCAGGCAGTGTGGCGTAGATGTAGCCCATGTCGTCCATCTCAATGTCGTCAAGACCTTCGTGTTCGAGCTCCTCCTTGAGGTATTTGGCGAAAGTAAGCTGCTTCGACGTACTCGGGACGGTGTCGGAATCCTCAGCCGATTGGGTATCGAATTTGGTGTAGTTGATAAATCTTTCTGTTATATCCATGTCTTAAGTATAGCTTTGTTTATTATTGTGCACAAAAGTACAAAATAATTCTTTATCCGAAAACAAGATGATATTAAATTTTCTCAAACGCAAAGCAACAAGATAAAACAAGGACGACAATTCGGTATTGTGTAAATGTTGACGGAAAAATAAACTCTCCTTTTATTTTGTATTGTCTGCGGATTGCATTATCTTTGTATGCAAATTGACTAACAAGACATTTTTATGGACAATTATATTGTATCCGCACGGAAGTACCGTCCTATGACTTTCGACTCCGTAGTGGGACAGACCGCGCTGACAACGACGCTGAAGAACGCCGTCAAGAGCGGAAAACTGGCGCATGCCTATCTGTTCTGCGGACCGCGAGGGGTGGGAAAGACGACGTGTGCACGTATCTTCGCAAAGGCGATAAACTGCGAGCACCCGACACCGGACGGCGAAGCGTGCAACGAATGCGAGAGTTGCAAGGCGTTCAACGAGGGTCGTTCGTACAATGTTTTCGAACTTGACGCAGCATCGAACAACTCCGTCGACAACATACGAAACCTCATGGAGCAAACGAGGATACCGCCGCAGGTTGGCAGGTACAAGGTTTTCATCATTGACGAGGTGCACATGCTGTCGACTGCGGCTTTCAACGCGTTCCTCAAAACACTTGAGGAGCCACCAGCACATGTCATCTTCATCCTCGCAACGACTGAGAAGAACAAGGTCCTGCCTACAATTCTGTCGCGCTGTCAGATATACGACTTCGAGCGAATGACTGTACCCAACACAATCAACCACTTGAAGATGGTGGCTGAGAAGGAAGGCATAAAGTACGAGGATGCAGCCCTTGAGGTCATTGCCGAGAAGGCCGACGGTGGCATGAGGGATGCTTTGTCTATCTTCGACCAGGCTGCAAGCTTCTCGCAAGGCAATATAACGTACGAGAAAGTCATACAGGACTTGAACGTACTCGACTCCGACAACTATTTCAATATCATTGACTTGTCGCTTGAAAACAAAGTCAGCGACATCATGGTGTTGCTCAACAATGTCATAAACAAGGGCTTCGATGCAGGCAATCTCATAAATGGTCTTGCATCGCACGTTCGCAATGTGCTCATGGCAAAGGACGCGCAGACTCTGCCTTTGCTGGAAGTGAGCGAACGGCAGCGCAACCGCTATCAGGAGCAGGCTAAGAAATGCCCTACGAAGTTCCTGTATAGTGCACTGAAGATTATGAACCGCTGTGACACGGAATACCGTCAGTCTAGCAACAAACGTCTTCTCGTCGAACTCACATTGATAGAAATTGCGCAGATAACGCAGCCCGATGACGACGTGCCAGCCGCGGGGCGCAGCCCCAAGAGACTGAAATCCCTGTTAAAGCATTTGGTAGCACACTCTCAACCAAAACTGGCTATGCAGGTGGCTGGGGCTGAGAACAAATTGTCGAGGCAGACAACGGTGAAGGAAAAGACGCCGGAAACTGTCCCGTCAGGTGCCGCCAACGAGAATATTATGACGGCAGACAAAATTGCCCAGAAGCCTAAGCTGACCTTCGGAAATCTCGGAATGTCGTTTCATAACCTCATGGGTGGAAACGAAAAGAAAGAGAATAAGGAGGATGAAGTTGAAGTAAAGAACAAAGGCGAGGAAAGTCGCTTCACGAAAGACGACCTCGACCTTGAATGGCTGAGAATGTGTGACCGCATATCTAAGAAGGATATGTCACTCGGTATGCGCCTGAAGAACGTGAAAGTGACAATCACCGACTACCCGAACATCGAGGCTGTGGTCAGCAACGAGGCTTTCATGAGGCAGGACGTACTGCCAATAAAGAACCGTCTGCGCGTAACGATGTGCTTATACTTGCACAACGGAAATATAAAACTGAACATACGCGCTGCCAAGCAGGATGAGATAAAGAAGATATTGACTCCCGCCGAGCAACTGGAGAAGATGGAAAAGGACAATCCTGCGGTCGGATTGCTCACCCAAACTCTAGGATTGAAACTCTGATTTCTACATTATTCTTGCTTGCGGTAGACTATATCGCCGTCGAAAAGGGTTATAGTGCCTTTGCCTAAATCGACAATTCCGGAGTCAGCAAGGGTGCTGTCGACGACTCCATCGACAGAGCTTACAACACTAATCACTACGGTATCTCCCTTGACTTTCCACTTGCGATACTGGTAGGAAGGCATATTTATCGACTTGGCAACACCGCCTGACAATAGTTCCACGCCCATAGTGTCGGACAATTCGCCGCTGTTATCATCCTTAACGGTTATCCATTTACCCTTCATAGAGTCCTCTGTGCTTTCCGGCTTTGGCTCGTTGTCGTCCACAGGTTTACCTTGATTGCCTCCACAAGCAACGAAAGCCATTGCCATCAGCAACAAAGAGAAGAGCGTTATCTTCTTCATTCCTATATATTATAATATGTATAATAACAATATTGGGTGATAACGCCGGTTCCATTTGTCGAACCACTCATTATCACCCAATAACAAATATCTAACTTTTACTCTGCCTCGAAGTTCTTGAGGTCATCGGCGTTGAATGCCTTGATGTAAGCTGCATGACCGAGGACTTCTTCTTCGGCTGCGCGTACATATACATTTGCCGACTTGGCGAAGAGTTCCGGAGCGACGCTGGCGTCCTTGATGATAAGCAGGGACATGATGATGTCGGCTGTGATATCGTAGAGACGGCGTGCGAGGAAGTCGTGTTCCTCCTGATTAGCATCGTCCTTAACCTTCTGAATTCCTTCCTCATAGAGAGGCACGAGCTTCTCAACACGAGCAAGAAGAGCCTTCATGTCGTCGCTGACTTCTTCACCGAGCATTTCCTTAATGATGTTAAGATATGTGCCGTTGGTGATGTAGCGGATTGCAGCAACAACCTGAAGCTGTGTTGTTCCCTCGTAGATGGAGAATATACGGGCATCGCGATAGAGACGCTGGCTCTTGTACTCCATTATGAAACCTGAACCGCCGTGGATTGAAATGGCGTCGTAGGCGTTCTGGTTGGCATATTCGGAGTTCATTCCCTTGGCCAACGGGGTGAAAGCATCTGCCAAACGGCTGTAAGTCTTCATCTCCTTGCGCTCCTCAGGAGTAAGCTTGCGGTCACGTGAGATATCCTCCAATGCCTTATAAATATCAACGTAGCGAGCTGTCTGATAAAGAAGACTGCGACCGGCGTCCAGCTTTGCCTTCATGCGAGAGAGCATATCGTAAACTGCCGGGAATGTGATAATCTTCTTGCCGAATTGCTCGCGCTCACGGGCGTACGCCAATCCCTCGTTATAAGCTTCCTGCTCGACACCGACACTCTGTGCGGCAATACCGAGACGGGCACCGTTCATAAGGCTCATGACGTACTTGATAAGTCCGAGACGACGCTCACCGCAAAGCTCGCACTTAGCGTTCTTGAATACGAGCTCACAGGTTGGAGAGCCGTGGATACCAAGTTTGTTCTCTATGTGACGAACTGTTACGCCGCCATCGCGCTTGTCGTAGATGAACATCGACAGTCCGCGGCCGTCGTGAGTTCCTTCCTCAGAGCGTGCCAGTACGAGATGGATGTCGGAATCACCATTTGTTATGAAACGCTTAACGCCGTTCAAACGCCATGTACCATCTTCGTCCTGCGTGGCTTTCAACATAACGTGCTGCAAGTCGGAACCTGCATCAGGCTCAGTGAGGTCCATTGACATCGTCTCACCCTTACTGATGCGAGGAATATACTTCTCCTGCTGCTCCTTGGAACCGAACTCGTAGAGAGTATCGATACAGCTCTGAAGCGACCAAACGTTCTGGAAACCAGCATCAGCAGCACTGATAACCTCCGACAACATTGAGAAAACAGTGTTCGGAATGTTAAGTCCACCGAAACGGCGAGGCATAGATATGCCCCAAAGTCCTGCCTTACGCGTAGCGTCAAGGTTCTCGTAGGTCTTGCTTGCGTACTTCATGCGACCGTCAACGAGGTGCGGTCCCTCGAGGTCAACGTCCTCAGAGTTAGGCTCTATGATGTTAGCGGCAACGTCACCGGTAATCTCCAGCAAGCGCTTATAGTTCTCGATGGCATCGTCGTAGTTGACTGGTGCATCAGCATACGTATCCTTATCGGCATAGTCGCGCTCCTTCAGCTCGACAATGCGCTTCATCAGAGGATTGTTCAGGTGGAATGCAATCTCTGGATGGTCTGTATAGTAATTTGCCATAATTATATTATGTGAAGAACGAAGAGTGACGAACGAAGAATTAAATAGTGAAGTTGATTCTTCGTTCTTAACTCTTCAAACCTCGTTTTATTTACTGTTTTGTTTATAATACTTTATTAACTTCGGTATGACATCTTCCACAGTGCCGTTGATGACGTAGTCGGCAATCTTGTTGATTGGCGCATCCGGGTCGCTGTTTATAGAGATAATGATACCTGCATCCTGCATTCCGGCGATGTGCTGTATCTGTCCGCTGATGCCGCAAGCAATGTAAACCTTCGGGTGAACGGTAACACCAGTCTGTCCAATCTGCCTGTCGTGGTCTACCCAACCTGCGTCTACGGCTGCGCGACTTGCACCAACCTCAGCGTGAAGTTCCTTTGCAAGCTGGAAGAGCATATCGAAACCTTCCTTCGAACCCATACCGTATCCACCGGAAACGACGATAGCTGCACCCTTAAGATTATTCTTTGCAGCCTCAACATGGCGGTCGATGACCTGCACAGCGTATGATGCCGGGTCGACATACTTCGTTACATCAGGGTAAACGACTTCTCCCTTAGCCTTTCCTTCATACAAAGCCTTCTGCATAACACCGCTACGAACGGTTGCCATCTGTGGACGATGGTCAGGGTTAACGATAGTAGCAACGATGTTGCCACCGAACGCCGGGCGAATCTGATATAACAGATGGTCGTAGTGTTTGTTGTTTTTCCTATCGTCGTAGTCACCTATTTCGAGCTGAGTGCAGTCCGCTGTCAGTCCGCTGGTAAGCGATGACGACACACGAGGACCAAGGTCACGACCGATAACGGTAGCGCCGAGGAGCGCAATCTGCGGTTTTTCCTCCTTGAAGAGGTTCACGAGGATGTCGGTATGTGGTGCAGACGTGTACGGGAAGAGTCCTTCACCGTCGAAAACATACAACTTGTCGACGCCATAAGGCAGAATCTGGTCTTCCACCTTGCCCTTTATACCGGTGCCAGCGACAACAGCCTCTAGGTCAACACCAAGTTCATTGGCAAGCTTGCGTCCCTTTGTCAGCAATTCCTGAGAGACCTCTGCAACTGTGGTCTTCTCTATTTCGCAATATACAAAAACGTTATTCATATAATTAAGTTTGTGAGTTCGTGAGTTTGTTAGTTTTTGAGTACCGTGTTCCTGAGAAAGATTTATGAGCTTGTAAGTTAAAAATCAATTTGTACTTGTCGCTACATTAAACCCGCTTAAGAACTAAAGAACTTAAAAACTAACAAACTAAACAACTCATCCTATAATTTTTTCGTCCAACAATTCCTTTACAAGTCCCTCAATGTCGGCATCGCTTGAAGTCAGCGTCTTGCTCTCCTTAGCCTGGAAGACGATGTTCTTTACAGTCTTAACCTTCGTCGGTGAGCCTGCAAGACCACACTGGTCGTAGTCGGCACCACAATCAGCGATACTCCACTGGCCAAGCGTGAGATACGGACGGGTTTCATACAGCGAAGCCCAAGGTTCATCGCCTTTGCGCTCCATTGGGCAAGTTGCATACTTGTACTTCATCACCAGCTTTGCGTTGCAAGGACGTGCAGGTGCAGCCGTGCCGTTAACGGTAACGAGAACAGGCAGCGGAGCGACAACAGTCTCAACACCACCGTCGATGTGGCGGCGTATTGTAGCCTTGCCATCCTCAACCTTGAGGATTTCCTCAGCGTACGTTACCTGGTTCAATCCCAGCTTCTGAGCGACCTGCGGACCAACCTGTGCGGTATCACCATCGATAGCCTGGCGACCACCGACAACCAAATCGATAGGACCTGTTACCGAAGCAATCTTCTCAATACCCTTAGAGAGGAAGTAGGAAGTTGCCAATGTATCGGCACCGGCACTCTTTCTGTCGGTGAGCAGATAGCCATAGTCGGCACCACGGTACAGTCCCTGGCGGATAATCTCACCTGCACGGGGAGGGCCCATGGTAAGCATTGTTACTGTAGAGCCAGGGAACTGGTCCTTAAGACGCAGTGCCTGCTCGAGAGCGTTCAAGTCTTCTGGATTGAAAATGGCGGGTAAAGCGGCACGGTTAACGGTGCCTTCAGCTGTCATAGCATCCTTACCCACATTTCGTGTGTCTGGTACTTGCTTGGCAAGTACTACAATGTTTAATTTCATACGAAATATTAATATGTTATGCTTAGTTTCTAATTTATCGGCGCAAAGGTACTAAGTTTTTACTCCTCAACAAAATAAAACATCTTAAAAGTGCACAAAACCAACTTCTTTGTGCACACAATGAAAGTTTTGTGCAATACAAACGACGCTTTTGCGATATTATTTTGAAGGTATATGATTTTGTGTTATGGATTATAATCACTATCTTTGCATGACGTAAGAAGTAAGGAAAAGAAAATGATTGACAGGGCTACAATAGACCGGATAATGGACGCGACCAACATTGTTGACGTCGTTTCAGACTTCGTGACACTGAAGAAACGCGGTGCCAACTACATCGGTCTGTGCCCGTTCCACGACGACACCCACCCGTCATTTTCCGTTTCGCCATCCCGAGGAATATGTCACTGCTTCACGTGCGGCAAAGGTGGCAACGCAGTAAACTTCCTCATGCAGCTCGAAAACCTGTCCTACCCTGACGCTTTACGCTGGTTGGCGCGCAAATACAATATTGAAATACGCGAGAAGGAACTCACCGCCGAGGAGAAAAAGCAGGAAACCGAACGCGAATCGATGTTCCTTGTGAACGAGTGGGCATTGAAATATTTTGAAAACATCCTCCACAACGACCCCGACGGTAAGGCAATAGGACTCCAGTACTTCCGAAGCCGCGGCTTCCGCGATGATACCATTGCCAAGTTCCACCTCGGCTACTCCCTCATGGACCGCCGCGCAATGTCGACGGCAGCTTTGAAGGAAGGCTACAAGAAGGAGTTTCTCATCAAGACAGGACTGTGCTACCAACGCGACAACGGCGAACTTGTCGACCGTTTCGCAGGCAGAGTCATCTTCCCATGGTTCAGTTTGAGCGGCAAGGTAGTAGGCTTCAACGGACGCGTACTCGACTCCCGCACACACGGAGTCAGCCAGAAATATGTCAATTCACCGGATTCCGAGATATACCATAAAGGCGAAGAGCTTTTCGGACTTAACCAGGCAAAGCAGAGCATACGAAAGGCTGACAGCGTGATACTCGTTGAAGGTCAGGCTGACGTTATCAGTATGTCGCAGAGTTCAGTAGAGAATGTCGTGGCAGGCTCAGGCACCGCGCTCACGCAACAGCAGATACGCAAGCTCCACCGCTTCACCGACAACATCACACTCATATACGATGGCGACGACGCCGGCGTCAACGCAGCCCTCAAGAACAGTGACCTCATCCACGCCGAAGGCATGAATGTGAAGGTACTGTTCCTTCCCGACGGTCAGGACCCTGATGATTTCTCGAAGAGCCACACACCTGAAGAGCTGCGCAAGTTCATCAACGACAACTCGACCGACTCCATTTTGTTCCGCATCGAGCACACCCTCAAGGGCGTGACCGACCCCATTAAGCGTTCGACGGCCATCAATGCCGTCGTCCAGAGCATCGCCATCGTCCGCGACCCGATACTCCGCGACACCTACGTAAGGGAATGCTCGCAACGCACCGGAGTCCCCGAGGAGACGCTGATACAGCAGATGAACCGCGTCATTCGCCACAATATCGACGAGCGCCGCAAGCAAAAGGAGCGCGAAGAGGCACGCGAGAACTTCCAGCAACAGCAGCAGGCATCGCAGCAGGACGCCACGGCAACCACTGTGGCAGCGCCCTCCCCCACCCCGCAACCTGCCACTTTCACCCGCGCAACGGCAGAGGAGCAGACCTCAAAGGTCGAGGACTTGCTCATGGAAGCTATCATCCGCTACGGCAACAAAATCATATTCCACAACGTCGAGAACGAAACGACGGGCGAAAAGACCAACCTCACCGTGGCGCAGTACGTTGCCTATGACCTTGGACTTGACGGACTGTCGTTCTCCAGCCCAACTTACAACAAGATTCTGCAAGAGGCTGTGGAGCAGAGCGGCAACCCCGACTTTGAGCCAGTCACTTATTTCTCCCACCATCCGAACATAAACATCGCGACGATAGCGTCCCGCATGAGCGTCGACAAGTTCCAACTGTCGGACAGTCTCAAGATAAACTACGACGAGAAGGACATACGCGACGGCGTACTGCACATGATACTCGACTTTCGTCTGAACTATGTCGAGACGCATCTGGAGGAAATCCGCAAGCGACTGATGCAAACAAAGGACAACGAAAAGATGATGCAGCTGATGTCGGAGTTCCAGAAGATGCAGCAGATACGCAACATTCTCGCCCAGAAGGTAGGCTCGAACATCGTTTTATAACTAAAAGAGAAACCACCGCCCGACACCCTGTACATTTCCATCCAACACCCAAGAACAATGCTATACATCCACTGGCTGATACTCGTCATATACTTCTTCATCGTTGTCGGAACGATGATAGCAATCCTTATGGACAACCGTCAGCCGGCAAAGACAATGGCATGGCTGCTAGTTCTGTGGTTCATACCGTTGCTGGGCATTGTGCTTTACTTCTTCTTCGGGCAGAACATACGGCGCGAGAGGACTATTTCGAAGAAGAGTCTCGACCAACTGACGAAGCGCTCGATGCTCGAATTCGTCGAGCAAAAGAACCTTCAGTTGCCCGAGAAGCACCGTAAGCTAATCGACCTCTTCACCGACCAGCAGTGGGCGCTGCCGTTCCAAGGCAATGAAGCCGACATCTACACCGACGGCTACCAGTTCTTTCCCGCTTTGTTGAAAGAGATAGCCGCCGCCAGGCACCACATCCACATTGACGTTTTTATCTTCGACGACGACCCATTGGGACGTCTCATCGCCGACGCACTCATCGACAAGGCTCGCCAGGGTGTTGAAGTGCGTGTCATCTACGACGACGTAGCATGCTGGAAAGTCCCAAACCGCTTCTATGAGCGTATGCGTGAGGAAGGCATCGAGGTACATCCCTTCATGCCGGTGAAGTTTCCAGCCTTCACGAGCAAGGCCAACTACCGCAACCACCGCAAGGTAATCGTCATCGACGGACGTGTAGGCTTCATCGGCGGAATGAACATCGCGCTTCGCTACGTGAAAGGAATAGGAAAGGGAAGCCATTATCAGCCGTGGCGCGACACGCACATGCGCATCCGTGGAACAGCCGTATACGCCTTGCAGCGCACATTCCTTGTCGACTGGTACTTCGTCGACAGCACACTGATAACGAACCGCACGTACTACCCCGCCAACATAGCGATGCCGGGAATATGCCTGACACAAATTGTATCGAGCAACCCTACTGACCCGTGGCCTACCATTGAGCAAGGCTACGTGAAAATTCTGACGAATGCCGAGAGGTATGTCTACATGGAGACGCCGTACTTCATGCCGACGGAGCCGATACTCTTCGCAATGCGGACGGCAGCACTGTCGGGCGTGGACGTACGCCTCATGCTGCCGTTACATGGCGACTCGAAACTCGTCGAGTGGGCTTCGACGTCATACGTCATGGAGACTGTGGAGGCGGGAGTGAAAATTCTGCTTTACGAAAAGGGCTTCAACCACAGCAAACTGCTCGTCTGCGATGATACGGTATCTACCTGCGGCTCACTGAATATCGACTTCCGTAGCTTCGAGCACGACTTCGAATGCAATGCGTTCTTCTACGATGCTGACATGACGGCACGCCTTAAGCAGGTCTTCGAGGACGACGAAGCGCAGTGCATCCCTCTCGAACAGATTAAGGAAGTGGAACATCGCTCGTTCCTGATACGACTCCTCGAAAGTCTTGTCAGACTCCTTTCGCCACTCATGTGATATTGAAATATTGAAAAAATGAAGGAATGAAAGAAGAGGAAAAGCAACTGGAACAGCTCTTTATACACTGCAACAACAAATACTTCGACGGCAAGCTGCCCGTGCCGAAGCTGCGTATCTCACACGCAAAGACACGCCTCGGCACCATGTCGTGCAAGCGGACGATGAAGAAAAACTGTGGGATAATGGCATGGATGACCGGTAAAAGCAAGTCGATGCGCATGACTCTCACCGACTTTCAGATAAGCATTTCTGACTACTACATAATGACCGACGAACAGCGTGAGGACATTATGATACACGAAATGATACACTACAGCATAGCATACACGGGACTGCGCGACACAGCACCCCACGGAGTGGTTTTCCGCGGGATGATGGATGCAATAAACAGGAAGTACGGTCGCCACATCAGCGTCATGACAACGACGAAGGGTTGGCAACCGCGTGTGGCACCAAAGCCGGTGAGGTTCCTTGTCCTCGGGCTTCACATGCGCACGGGCGAATACTTTCTCTCATCGGTCAACCGCTCATTTGCAGGACGATTGGAACTGCAAATAAGCCGACTTCGTGAGGTTGAGAGCCACAGATGGATAGAGACAACCGACGAATACTTCCGCAACTTCCCGCGCGTACGTTCCCTCCGTGGGCGCCGTGTGACAAAAGCTGTGTTCGAAAGCAAGGTCGGCAGCCTTGTCGTTAACCCTTGACTTCAACATAAATGAAACCACTATCGTGACCGGTACTGAGCCGTGTGATGACGATGGTGTACGTGTGGTTGTTGAACTCGTGCAGATATGTCTCCTTTAGTTCGCCCGCCTCTTCTACCTTATGCACCGGAGTGACGCACTTGTACTGCCATGCGAAACCGTCGCAGACCATGTTCAGCACTTTCTTCTCCGTGGTATATTCTATCGTACTCCAAGCTTCGGTGTTCGACGGATTGCGTTGCAGACTCTGGATCCTACCGTAATTCATCGGCGTAAGAAACTTAGAGACATCCATCAGTACCGTCATTGCGTCGCAGGTACTGTCTTTCTGAGTAGCAACAGTGTCTTTTTCAACTGAAAATGTGGTAGTGGCAGCCGAGAAGCCACTAACAGCGGCTAATAGCATAAGGGCAGTAAATAGCATTCTCATAATCGTATTATATATTAATGTATAGCGAATAGTAATTTCACGGTTACAAATTTTGCATTTTTTCTAACAATTTACAAAGGAATATCCCTATTCTGTTAAGGAATATCCCTAAAAAGAACGGTGGCAAGCTGTTAGCCTGTCACCGTTCACTAGTTTTTGTATTATCCTTAAAGCTCGCACAATGCGACAACCTTGTCGACAGCTGCCTGCAAGCCGTCCTTGTCCTTGCCGCCTGCCTGGGCATAGTGTGGCTGACCGCCACCGCCACCCTTTATGAGCTTGGCAGCCTCCCGGACAATCTTGCCGGCATTCAAATTGTGCTCTTTCACCATATCTTCAGAGAACATAACGCTGAGCATTGGCTTGTCATTGCTGACCGAGCCGATGACGCAAACCAGATGCTCCGGTATTGCCTCACGCACCTTGAAGACCAAATCCTTGGCGGAGTTAGCCTCAACGGGCAGTATTGCCTTGACAACACTTACCCCGTTGACATCAGTAGCACTCTCAACGAGTTTCTTCTTCAACTGTTCTACCTTCTGCTGGCGGAACGCTTCGACTTCCTTCTTCAAGTTGCTGTTCTCGTCAATCGACTTGCGGATAGCTGCCTGCAAGTCCTTGGCGTTGTTGAAGAGGTCGCGGATTTCGCGCAAAGTATCCTCAACGGTATACAAAGCCTCTTCGGCAGCCTTGCCGGTGACAGCCTCTACACGGCGGATACCTGCTGCGACACTACTTTCTGAGATTATCTTGAAGAAGCCTATGCGACCCGTGCTTTTGACATGGATACCGCCACAGAACTCGACAGACGGTCCGAAGCGGACGACGCGTACCTTATCGCCATACTTCTCGCCAAAGAGGGCGATGGCGCCGAGCTTGCGTGCCTCGTCGATAGGTGTGTCGCGGTGTTCGTCGAGTGGCAAATCCTGACGTATCATCTTGTTGACGATGCGCTCAACCTCGCGCAACTTGTCGTCGCTGACCTTCTCGAAGTAATTGAAATCGAAGCGAAGAATCTTGTCATCGACGTATGAGCCGCGCTGTTCGACCTGATCTCCGAGAACCTGCTTCAGTGCATAGTCGAGCAGGTGGGTAGCGGTGTGGTTGCAAGCGCTGCCCTCACGTTTCCCGCTGTCGACCTTTGCCACGAAGCCGGCATTCGGATTCTCAGGCAATTGCTTGATAATATGTATGCTCTGGTTGTTTTCTCTCTTGGTGTCGATGACCTGTACGGTCTCATTAGCTGACTCGAGAACTCCCTTGTCTCCTACCTGACCACCCATTTCACCATAGAACGGGGTATAGTCGAGCACTACTTCGTAGAAGGACTTCTTTTTCTGGACAACCTTACGGTAGCGGAGGATGTGGCACTCGTACTCGTCGTAGTCGTAGCCGACAAACTGCTGTTCGCCATCACGCAGTACCACCCAGTCGCCATTTTCGACGGCGGCAGCGTTGCGGGCACGTGCCTTCTGCTTGGCCATCTCCTCGTCGAAGCCTTTCTCGTCGACACTGTATCCGTTCTCACCAAGTATCAGTTCGGTCAAGTCGAGAGGGAAGCCATAGGTATCGAACAGACGGAATGCCTTCGTGCCTTCGAGCTGCTTCGTTCCGTCAGCCTTCATCTCGTCCATATCGGCAGAAAGGAGTTCGATTCCATTCTCAAGTGTACGGAGGAAGCTCTCCTCTTCCTGCTTCATGACGCGACCGATAAGCTCTTGCTGTGCACGGAGCTCTGGATAGGCGTCGCCCATCTCGTGGACGAGAACCGGCAGAAGCTTGTACATGAATGCCTTCTTCTGGTCGAGGAAGGTGTATGCGTAACGTACGGCACGGCGAAGGATACGGCGGATAACGTAGCCAGCCTTGGCATTGCCGGGCAGCTGCCCGTCGGCGATGGCGAAGGCAACAGCACGCAGGTGGTCGGCAACGACACGGATGGCGATGTCGACTTTCTCCTCCGGAGTAACACCCTCACCGTTAGGTCCTTCAGGGAATGTATGGTTATACTTCTTGCCCGACAGGCGTTCTATCTCCGAAATGACAGGCGTGAAGATGTCGGTGTCGTAATTGGAGTTTTTATTCTGAAGCAGACGAACTAGGCGCTCGAAGCCGAGACCGGTATCGATGACGTGCATCTTCAGCGGCTCCAGGCTTCCGTCAGCCTTGCGGTTGTACTGCATGAAGACGATGTTCCATATCTCGATGACCTGCGGGTGGTCCTTGTTGACGAGTGTTTCGCCCGGCACCTTAGCCTTTTCTTCCTCTGAACGGAAGTCGATATGTATCTCAGAGCATGGTCCGCAAGGTCCGGTGTCACCCATTTCCCAGAAGTTGTCGTGCTTGTTGCCGTTGACGATGTGGTTTTCCGGGAAATGCTTGCGCCAGTATCCGGCAGCCTCATCATCGCGGCTGATGTTCTCAGAAGGGTCTCCTTCGAACACGGTGACGTACAAATCCTTTGGGTCGAGGTGCAAAACGTCGACAAGATACTCGTAGGCGTAGTCGATAGCGCCTTCTTTGAAGTAGTCGCCGAAGCTCCAGTTGCCGAGCATTTCGAACATCGTGTGGTGGCTAAGGGCTGAATCGCGGCCCACTTCCTCAAGGTCGTTGTGCTTGCCGCTGACGCGAAGGCACTTCTGCGAGTCGGTGCGGCGGCGTGGCTCTGGCTCTTTGGTTCCGAGTATAATGTCCTTCCACTGGTTCATACCGGCATTGGTGAACATCAGCGTTGGGTCGTCCTTGACGACAATAGGGGCTGACGGCACTATGACATGTCCTTTCGACTCGAAGAACTTAAGGTATGATTCGCGGATTTCGTTTGCTGTCATCATTGTTTTATTGTAATTTTATTGAATATTCGGACGCAAAGGTACAAAAAATAGGTGACTAAAGTTTACAGACCAAAAACTTTTTATTAACTTTGCCAAAGATTTGGCTACACGACACATAAAAACGTACAGATTATGGCTGAAAACACGGAGAAACCGACTAAGATATACTACTCCATCAAGGAGGTTGCTGAGATGATGAACGTATCGGAGAGTCTTCTGCGATACTGGGAGAGCGAGTTCCCGCATCTTCGTCCGAAGACGACGGGCAACCGTGTGCGCCAGTACACTCAGAAAGACATCAACCAGATTAAGATTATCTACAATCTGGTGAAGGTGCGTGGCTTCAAACTCGCCGCTGCCCGCAAGATGATACAGGCGAACCGTGCCGGTGCCAACAAGAGCCAGGAGGTCATCGACAGCCTCATCTCTGTCCGCGACCAACTCAAGGAACTGAAAAAGCAGCTCGACGGACTGGTATAACGCCACACCAAAATCCTACATCAAAACTACTACTAACTATCTCTACGTGATTATTATCTTAACATCGGCTTAATCGTACCTACACAAAGGTTACAGCACTTATTATTTGACCCTCCACAAACATCCAATGCAGCGGCGGCCCTTGTGGCTGCCCGATCGCCTTGAAAAGGCGAATGATTATGTCATTTCATTATAACTACTAATATAAAGTACCGATACACATATATGTCTTTATGTCATTATGTCCTAAATCTATTCGGTCTTTCAGCCCGCAGGGGCGTCCACGAGGGACGCCCCTGCGGTGGGTGGCATTGCTGTTGTGACGTTGGCGGATAGTCATAGCCGTCGAATCAAAATGCAGTAAAACTCCCATTAAGATGTCGTTAAAGTCCTATTAGAATGTCATTGATAACCTACTAGAAAGTCGTTGGTTATCAATGGGATTGCGAAACATAAACTTTCACGTTGGTTTTTAATTTATTTTTCTCTGATTTTTAATTTATTTTTCATCCATTTTTAATTTATTTTTCAAGCAAAAATAAATTAAAAACCAATTTAAAACCTAAACTTTGACCACGCAAGACCAAACCAAAAACCTCGCAAGACCAAGTCGATGACCTCTCCAAGCCTCCCCCAAGGGGAGGATGTTAGTTACCCAATGCCTCCTGGCGCCATACTTTTAGGTAATCAAACATCCATTCCTTCGGAGGGGCTTGGAGAGGCTTTCACTTGTGTCTTTGGCAGGTCATGGGGCAGGCTTTTAATCTTCCCCTCGCCACCTCCTTATCCAGCGGGTTCTCATTAGTGTCATACCCCGCATTGATATCCACCACCTTGGAGAACCCGGCGGCACGAAGCTCATCGGCATCGCTGACCTTTCCAGCCAGGAGGACAACAGGAATATGCTGCGATTCGGCATGGCGGAGGATTGCCGACGGTATCTTTCCCATCAGCGTCTGCTTGTCGGCACTACCCTCCCCCGTCACGATGACATCGGTACCACGGATGATTTCGTCGAAGTTGACAAGCGAAAGGAAATACTCTGCGCCATGAAAGACGTTGGCACCAAGAAACTCCATGAGTGCATAACCGAGTCCACCGGCAGCGCCCGCACCGGCGCGTTCACTGCAATCGAAGCCTAAATGCCTCGCTGCCATTCGTGCAAAGGTACGCGCACGACGATCGAGGCAGTCCACCATCTGCGGTGTTGCGCCCTTCTGAGGTCCGAAAACAGCTGCGGCTCCACGCTCACCATAGAGGGGATTGTCGACATCGGAGAGTATGTCGATTTCACAATGAGGCATGCTGATGTCGTCGATGTTGCGCCCAGGACGCCTGTCGGTGAAGATGTCAACAAGTGCATGAAGCATACCGAGACCGCAATCGCTGGTTGCGGAGCCACCCAAGCCGATTACAATCTTTCGAGAACCGCGTTTCAATGCGTCGGCAATGAGCTGTCCGACACCATAGCTTGTAGCCACGCGTGGGTTCAACTCTTCTGGCTTGAGGCGCATAATGCCGCATGCCTGCGCTGATTCTATGACTGCAACGCCGTCGTCGGTAAGGGCATATTCAGCCTCGACGAGTCGCATCATGGCATCGCGGACGACGACTTTCTGCCTTTTGGCATGCAAGGTGGCGGCGAAAGCGTCGAGCATTCCGTCGCCGCCGTCGGTCACCGGTATCTTAACAACATCACATCCGTCGAGTCCTTCAGCCACAGCTGCCTCTGCCTCGGCGGATGTCAGACAGCCTTTGAAACTGTCAATAGCCAATACTACTTTCTTCATTTTCGATTATCTAACCATCATCTTAATGACATTGCGACTGCCATCGGTTTTCTGCTGGTACACGATATTCATGCCACGTTGCAGGCAATCTGTACGCTGACCTGCCACATTATATATATGTGTAGACTCGTAACCGCCATCCTCAGCCTTCACTTTTGCAACAGCGGTCGTAAACGGTTTGCCTTCTTCGATATCCAATGTTGCGCCGGCACCGGTTCCCGTGTCACTAAGGAAGGTGTAGACATACTTTGCTGGATATGCATTGTAGGCGTAATCAGGAATATAATATGGCTCGTTGCCCCGCCGTTTCTGTCCGTCACGATGGCCCTCACAACCTGTGAAGGTTATGTTGCAGGTGTTCAGAGCCGACGAAGCGATGCTATAGGTTCGCGATTGGGAACGCTCAGAGATGAAGGCGCTGTTCTCTACATAGAAGTTAGACAGATAGCGGACGTTGAAAACGGCACTGAGCACGGTGCTGGTGTAGGCACAATTGAGGATATGAATCTTTCCGAAGCGTACGAAAGGCATACGGGTGCGGCAGCCTTCGTCCCACCAGCAGTTGGCAAAAGTGGTGCGGAGATGCCCCTTGTCATAGATACTGTCGCCGTCGGACGAACTCCACAGGTTGCTGAAACGGTGGTCGTCGGTGTGGTCGGCAATAGTGTCGTCGGGCAGTTTGGGCCACGGAGCGATGAGATAACGGAAGCGGCACCAACTCACGGTGATATAGTCGGAGCCTTTGTTGCAGTCGAAGTTGCCGTCCTGACCATCCTGGAAGTCGCAGTGGTCGACCCATATATGGCGTGTGCGGGATACCGTCAGGTTGTCGTTGGCATCGCGGTCGAAGGCGCCGGGGCCTTTGAAGGTTATGTTACGAAGTATGATATTGCTGCAACGGTCGATGTACAGGATACCGCTGGAGTCATTGCGGATGGTGTATTTGTCGTTGACAAGGGCGGAACCGGGAAGGCCGTAGATGGTGACATTAGCCATTCGCCTCATTATAAGGGCACGTGGAACGGTTATCTCGCCCTTCAGATATATCGTCTTTGGCGTCACACTGTACTGCCGGAACTGGTTGTTGAGTTGCTGCCATGTGGTAACGACAATCGGATTTGCGTCCCCGCTGCCGGTGCAGACGCTATCAACCGATGCCCATCCCACCGGTCTGTTCTCGTCGTACGGCGACAGGTTCTGTGCAAACATGGCAAATGGAATTAACAGAAACAGCATCAGGAGCATTACCCTTCTGCATATATGACGGCTATAAACTTGTATCATACTAATCTTTATTGTAAAAGTGAGCAAAGATTTCATATCATTTATAAAGGCTTTTGTACTTTCGAAATACGGCATAACTTTCTCTTCTGTAGCATCAAAACGGTCGTCATAATCACCCGACTGTCGCAAATCAAACAAACGAGAAAATAATCTCCCATAGGATTTATCCAACAATCCTTTTGAAATAAAATTCTTACCGATTAGGTGTATTACTCCTGCATGAGTATGTTCCTCTATTCCTTTGTCAAGCAATAAAGTCCTTGCCATGTGAAAAACAGAATAATAGAGCCTATTTCCGGTTAGGTTCCAATATCCAAGTTTAGATATTGCCTCTGCCTCCTTATAGACTTTCTCTGATTTCTCAACGCCAAGTTCAACTAATATTTTGCGTTCGTCAGCACTTAACATATTTTTATTGCGTCTTTTTCTACATTATAATGAAATATTGATCTATTTACTTCCCATTCTCCCTTGGTATAAATAACAGGATGTATCATCGCTTCTAATGACCAGCCTAATTGACAAAAAGGATACGAATATTTATCATGGTCTGCTTCATCTATTTACGGTTTGTCAAGGACTATAAGCAAGTCCCAATCCGAATTTTGGCTTGCTTCCCCCCGTGCCAGGGAACCGAACAAATACAAATGTCCATTAGACGGAAGCACATCAGTCGCCGTCTTACGTATGTTCTGTATAATTACGTCGCTCTTATTACTATAAATAAGTTATTCCTGCTTGCAAAGATACACTTTATTTCCTTATGCTCCAAATTATAGGACGCAAAAAGCCCGGCACGCAAAAGTGCACCGGGCTTCATTTATTTGCATTTAAGCAGTTGGCGTCGAGTAAGCCCCTGCACCGCAGAGGCACGCCCCAACATTACTTAACGATGACCTTATCAGTAACGGTCTTGCCGTTGCTAAGATGGCTGACACGGATGTTGATACCGCGCTGAGCCTTCTGCAGCTTCATACCGTCGACAGTGTAGTAGTCGTAAGATACTGCATTGTCATTGCTGATGCTGTTGATGCCAGTCGGGTCCATAACCTTTTCTGCAGGACCGAAGCCACCCATAGTGTTGGCTGCACGAACTTCGTACTTCTTACCGGTCTTTGCAAGAGCATAGCTTGTCTGGTTGGTGATACCTACGAAGACATCGTCAACGAAGACGGCGTAAGCTGTTGCACCTTCAGTAGCATCCCAAGTGAGGTTTGTACCGTCAATCTTGGCATTCTTAACATTGAGCTGAGAAGACAGAGCCTTTGGATCCCAGTTGGTGTACATCTTGTCGTAGCTGTAAGCAGCAGCCTGCTCAGCAGACAGGATAGTCTGGAACTTGCCACCGTAAGAATTGATTTCGTTGCTTGCAGGAGTGATGTTCTCGCCAGCCTCATTCTTGGTGTTGTACTCACCGAAGACCTTCGGGTCGCGGTTGTTCATACCCTTCTCAGTCCAACGAGTTGAAACGAGAGTCTTTGCAGCGTTGTCGTCGAGGGTTGTATTCAGCCAAACGACGATAGGATTGTTCTGCCATGTACGGCCAAGATTCCAGTTGCCCTTGCCCTGAGCGAGGTCAACGACCTTACAGTTGTCGAAGACATAACCGAACGGAGTCGTTGTTGTAACAGCTGTTACGGTACGACCGCCACTGCCGTTCTTTGCACGTGGCTCAAGTGAGATTGTCGTGCTGTCGAAGCGGACATCACCACCACCGCAGAGGAAGTCGACTGTTCCGTGGAGGTCACAGCCATTGAAGTAGCTCTGCATAGCGCTGTTCTGGCTGTAGTAAGTATCCTGATAAGAAAGCATAGCGACATTCTTATAGATGGTACGGTTACCGCGGTCCTGGATAACGGCTGCACGGCCTGCTGAACCAGAGCCATAGTAGTCGAGTGCATTCTTAAGAGTCAAATCCTGGAAGTACAGGTTCTGAGTTGTATTGAAGAACATGTCGGCTGAGCCGAGGCCCTCAATGGCAACAGCAGGGGTCGTAACGAGGATGGTCTTGTCCATGCTCTGACCAACGATAGAGATATTGTTGACAGGCAGGGTCTTCTCGACCATACGTCCGAAGTCGTATGTTCCGTCCGGGAGGAATATCTTGACACGGCTGTTGCCATCCTCTGTAGCTGCTACGACGTCGAGGATATTCAGTACGCTTGTTGCGTCGCCGGCATTAGCTACGTAGTAGCCTTCGGCGTTCTTTGCGATTTCGCTCTCGCCAGTGCTGATGACTGTAAGAGAGTGAACATAGATAGTTCCACTGTGAGTGAATATCAAGTCGGTAGCAGGACCGTTGTACTTGAATGTTGTCTTTGTGCCATCAACGGTACCGTTCTTAACGATAGAAGCAACTGCGTTGCCTGCCTTGTCGGTAACGTAAACTGTATCGGCATTGTCGTAACGGCAGCCTTCGTAGATAACGGTAGCGTTTCCGCCAACCTTAACAGAGAATGTGCCGGCGCCGTTCATGCCGTAACCGTGCTGTGCTCCGTTGAAATAGTAGCTAGAACCGCTAAGGTCAAGACCTTCGTGGTCCTCCGGATAGAAGTACTGATTCTTGAAGTTGTACTCGTGGCGCTCGTTGGCCTCGTCGCCTTCGATGTCGGTTACAAGAGCGTAGAAGTTTGTTGGGTTCTCTGAGACAACGAGAGATGTTGTAGCCTTCTGGTCCTTGAACGGGTCGAGGAGCCATCCGCGGAACTTGCTGCCGCTGGCAACTGTTACGCCGGTACCGTCGTTAAGTGTGCCGATAGGCTCGTCCTTCTCTACAGTCTGAGTGGCAACGAGAGTGGTGTTGTCGACGTCATAATAGTTGACGGTGTAGTTAGGCTTCCATACGAAGTGGATAATGTAAGTTGCGGTATCCTTCTGCTCGCCGTTTGTAAGGATAACTGGTATCGTTACATCGGTCTGAGGCTTGCCCTCATTGAGGTCGCTTGCGACGCTTGTATATGTAATCTCACCAAGCTCACCATTGTCGGCAACAGCGGTGACAGGGTTAGAAGCGTCTATCATTGTAGCCTTCTTCGAAATCTCAACGGTTGTAACGTTGTTGCCTGCAGCGTCCTCATCGAAGACGTCGGCAGCAGCGTAAGTTGTGCCGTTAGCAGTGAATGAGCCGAGAGCCGGAGTCTTGCTTAAATCGACCTTACCATAGATGTGGAGCTCGGTCATGTATGAGTTCTGAGAGATATTGAAGTTGAAGAACTTCAGCTCAACGTTCTGGCGGTTGACATTGATAGTAACGTCTTCACCATTTGCATTGCCGATAGTCTGGTAATAAAGAGTATCCCACTTCTCGGTGCCTGCGGTGCGTGCTGCAACAGCCCAACCACGGCCTCCACCGGTTGCTACCTGATGGAAGACAACCTTGGTGACGTTGGCAAGAGCACTCGTTGTTACGTATGGCTCGGTAGTACTTACCTCCTTAGTGTACTTAGCGCTGACGAGACCACGGGTAATGTCAGGGAACTTGGATTGGTTAACATCCTCGGCGCCTACACCGCAAAGGGTGAAGGTGAGCTTCTCATGGCTGTACTTAGTCTTGAAGTTCTTGACGGTAGGAGTCTCATTGTTGGTCTTACGGCCGAATGTTCCCCACTCTGAAGCCGGGAACCGTGTGTCGTAAAGATTCTTCTCCTGAATGGCTGACAGATACTGAACGCGGACAGCATAGAGATAGCCGTTGCCGGTAGAGGTAATCTGAACGTAGCCCTGAGCAACATCTGAGCTCTTCACCTTGACGGTGTTTGAGTCGGTGTACTCAACGCCATTGATTGAGTAGTTTGAATAACCAGGATAGCCAACGACAGTGACGAGGTCACGGGTTGTTCTAACCGGTACCTGCAGGATTGTGCCACGGTTAATCTGGGCGTCGGTGCCACGGCTGTGAAGTTTGCCAGTGGTAGCGTCGACATTCATGACGACTCCCTCAACATCTGAAGCTACGGTACCCTTGTTACCCTCGATGCTTACTGCATCCTTAGCTATGGTGCGGAAATCCCATGTTGCCGTAACATCATCCTGTGCCATGGCGAACACTGCCACCATGAGCATTGCGCATAATGCGCATAAACGATGTAACTGTTTCTGCATGATTTTGTTAGTTAAATTAGAAATTATAAGTTATGTTTTCTTTTAAGTCTTTGCCATTAGGTATATCTTGCTGCAAAGATAGCAATAATCTTCGACTTTTAAGACGTTAACCTCCAACTTTTTTTTAAAAAGTCTTTAACAAGAAATGCGTGCGAAAACATTTTCGCTATTGCCATGCCATTACAAAAAAAACGCAACCTTATGGTCACGCTGATATATAAGAATATCGATATTCAAAAAACACAAGCCCACCCGAACTTATTCATTATTTCTGTAAAAAGCCCATGATCTTTAACTGGTAAATTCACCGTAATCGTCTCGTGAGTATCAACATCGTAGCTGTATCCTGCTTCTGGGAGCTTGTCCTCAGAAAGTTTTGAGACTACGAGTTTGCTTATACTAAGACCATCTTTTGGCTCTAAAGAGACACGAGCTATTAAAGAATGCCTGAATTTAGGAAGCTTTAGGTGCTTTTCTGCATCTTCCTTACTTTTAAACAAAGAAATAGCCCTAACGATACATTAATCGATTCCTACTCCAACAAACGCCTTAGCAGGTTGTAGTTTTTGCTGTGGATAGAAGTCAGAAGAACTCACATTCTTACTCTTTACCTAACGATAGAAATCACCTGTACATGGTTCTGCAACGGCTGGAGGACACCTTTTCGGAAGATTTTCAAACCAATTCATCAGACTTACAAATTATATCCGCCACAAAGATAATTCAATTATTTAAACGGAAAAAAAATATTGGGAACAAAAAAAAGGCGCAAACCGAAGGCTGCGCCGTATATTAAAAGCAAAACTTGCTCAAAGGTCGACACGAGCATCTATGTTAAGTTTACTTCAATTTCTCTCTTATATTAAGTTCAAAATTGTCAATGGCATCAAGACATTCTGCATAATGAGAATTATCGTTCTTTATTAACACAGACGCATAAAACCCTATATCCTCATAAATAACAGACAAGGAACGCAAAGTAAAAAGATTTCTATGAGGATATAAAGCAAACCAATGAGTGAAAAGACGATTTCTTAGGACTTGTTTACCATCTGACGTATCACAGATATAATCTAACAACACATCATGTTCCTTGAAGAATTCCTCTATAATTGATAATATTGTCAAACGAATGCCATCATCTTTGCGTTGGGAATAATTACCTTTGAGGGCAATAAAGAATTGATAGACGTTGGGCAAATTCAGCATGTAATCTTCCAGGAAGCCTACTTCATAAACAATTCCATCTTCAGTAGAGAAAATATATGTATCCTCACCTGATAAAGTAACATGGTAAAAAGAAGTCCGATTGATATTATCAAGAGATAAAGATAGAGGCATACTAATTAAGCTTTGCTAATTTATAACCTTTTGCTTCAAACTCCTTCTTCGAGATTTTGCCATTTACCATATCTGAAAAAGCCTGTTTTGCGCCAACAGCATGACGAAAAGCATTCAAGACTTCTTGCTTTGTTTGAAATTTAATTTTCACCATAACACATTCCTTTCATATTTACCGCCACAAAGTTAATACAATTATTTAAACGAAGCAAAATATTGGGGAACAAAAAAGGCGCAACACGAAGGTTGCGCCGTATGTGTAAGTGTGAAATAATCGTTAATTAACTGATTACTTAAGTATGAACTTCTGACCGTTCTGGATAACGACGCCCTTGTAAGCACCGCTTACGCGCTGACCTGCGAGGTTGTAGATAGGATCCATTGCGTTGAAAGCCTTCTTGCTGTCAGTTGTAATCTTCTCGATACCAGTTGTTGCACCAACAAGCTGACCGTCCTTAACAAGCTGAGCTGTAGAAGAGTTATCGTCAGTAGCTACGCTGATATTCTGAGCTTTAGCTGTAGAAGTATAGAAGCCAAGACCTGAGAACTTAGAACCATTAGCATTTACGATGTATGTAAGTCCCTCGAAAATTGGGAAAGCTATGAAACCAACACCGTTTTCTCCAATCTTAGCCCATGTCTTAGGAGTCTGACCGTTTGTAGCTGTTGTGTCAGCAACACCGTCATGAATCTTACCAGTGATACCTGCAGCAATCTGCTCTGGCCAATAGATACCAGTGTGGTCTCCCAGAGTAAGATTCTCAACATCGTTAACTGTAGTACCTGTACCTGTAAAGTCATAAGTCAGAGGATGTGGCAGAGAAGCATTAGCTGTTACCTGAGCGAACTGATAAGGAATAGCAGCGCCTTCCTCGAAAGCTGTATAAGACTTGTTAGAAGCCATCTTACCGATGACATACATGTAACCGTTTCCCTTAGCCTTGAAAGTAAAGAAAGCGCCAGATGCTGGAGCCTTAAGAGTTGTTGAAGGTGTACCACCATCAATATCCTTAGGGTTTGAATTACCCTGAACACCACCAGCTGCTGTACCCGGCTCCTCCTCAGACATTGTTACACCATCAATGGTAATGACACAGTATGATTTATTATTTGCATCCTTAGGACCATTAATAGAAACGAGCTTGTAAGCGTCGTCTGCACCAACTGTTGCATCAGCAAGTGATGTAGAACCTGCAGCAGTTCCAGCAGCTACTTGAGAAGTAGCGGTTGTCAGACCTGTAATGCTAGAAGCAAAATAAGCTTTTTCGCCTTGAGCACTTGCGCCGAGGCTAACAGCAACGGCAGCAATAAGAAGTAAACTTTTCTTCATAATAAAAATTTTAGTTAATAACGTTTTACTTTTAAAGTTCCCTGACGTCTAATAAAGACGCCAGAGAAACTTATATTTTTTATTGTCTTATTCCTTCGAAAGTATAATTGAAAGTGTAACGCTTACGTCCAACTCTCTGCTGAGTACTGAAAATCATGTTAGCATTACCATCAGTAATTCTTCCAGAGAAGTTTCCTAATGTTGCTCCAACATTTGAGAAAGCAAAGCTGTTAGCATTGCCTGCAAATGCGATGTTTGTAACTTCGGATGCTTTGAGAGAGATAGTAGACATGCTTGAACCAACCTTCATTTTTACTGGCTCGACATCAACTGCAACATTCGCAACGAAAGCAGTATCACCTGCTGACAAAACAACTGTTCCAGGTGTTGTCACAGTATCAGTATCAAGCACTACAGTCCACGTGCCACTGTACGTAGCTGCGGCAGCCTCAGCAGGGTTGCCTGCTGGTGCAGGAGCATCGTCATTGTCGTCACTGCACGAGACAAAGGTACAACTTAATGCCAAAACTGCAAAAAGTGAATATAATAATTTCTTCATTTTAATTATAATTTTAAAGTTTTTTAGTGCTTGAGTCCTCAAGTTTCCAAGTTTTTAAAGTTTCAAAAGTATGGATGTTTCACAGTTACTATGAACAAACTTATATAAACTTAAAAACTTAAGAACTCAATAACTTATGCTTTAATAGCCTGGGTTCTGATCAGCCGCAGACAATGAATAGTTACCATCGATAGCAGCCTGTGGTATTGGACGCAGCCACTTAATCTGTCCACCGACACCTTCCATATCATTAACCGAGCTAACGAACTCATTGAAAGCGATGTTGTATCTTACCAACTGCTTTGTACGGCGAAGGTCAACCCAACGTGTCTGCTGACCATAAAGCTCACGAGCACGCTCATCGAGAATAACATCAAGAGGAGTGATATTGCCGAAAGAACCCGGTACAGAGTAAGCAGGCTCATAAGAACCGAAAGAAGCAAGGTTGCCAGCATGTGAACGATTACGAACAGCATTTACATACTGCAAAGCCTCTGCCTCATTGCCAGCAAGAAGGTCAGCCTCAGCTACTGTGAGATACAAATCAGACATATCGAAGACGACAATATCACGATAGTCAATCTTAGAGTTCTGGTCAACCTGCTGTGTCTGAGCATCATCAAACTTCTTGACAGTAGGACCTGAACCTACAATATTCATTGTATGGTCATACTGCATTGTAGTGTTTGTTCCAATTGTTCCATCTGCTTTAAGAACCATGCGGCGCATAGGCGAAGCAACAATATACACTTCAACGGTATTATGATAATCACCCTGCGTGTAGTGCTCAGGATGAGCAGCAATATCTGCACGTACCTCAGCCTCTGTCGTATAATAAGGGAAGTAGCGGTAAGCATAAGGCATCTTAGCCAAGTCACTTGTCTTTGCATTGTAATATGCATAGTAACCAGTTGTACCCCATTCACCGTCTTTGTAGTTGTACATCTTTGTCATGAATGTACCCTCATAACGGTCGTCGCCTGGCTCCCAAAGATAAATAGCCTTAGAACTAGCCTGAGCCTGAGAACCTACATTCTTCTGACCAACTGCCTTAGGCTCGCCATAATAGTTACCAAAGAGATTCTGAAGTCCATGACCACCGTCACTTGAACCTGGCCAACCTGAACGCTCATATTGGATAGACCAAATCTGCTCTTCGTTGCCATCGTTAGAAGGTGACCACTTCTGCTCAAAGCTCTGAGTCAGTTGTGTACCTGCAATAGCAGTTTTAGCCCACTGAGCAGCCTTCTGGAAATTGGCTGTAGATTTTACAGTATAAGTACCTTGGGTAGCATTGCCAAGCTGTGTGTCCAAATCCCAAGCATGTGCAAGGTAGAATTTTGCAAGAAGTGCAGCAACAGCCTGCTGGCTTACATTTCCATTATGGTCCTTTTCAGGAAGTACATTGCTATTGTATATATCCTCAAGATCCTGCTCAACAACATTATATATTGAATCGAGACTAGCCTTAGGATAGTCACGATTTGCGTTGTCAACATAACGGTTTACATAAGGTACACCACCAAACTGCTGCGTCAACAGATAGTAATTATAGTCCTTAAGGAAACGACCTTCCGCATCTCCTACCGAACCTGCTCCGGAAACCTGAGCATAATATAAAGCATACTGTATTGCTTGATAGCAGTTTGCATAATAATCTTGAGCATCTTGGTCATTTGATGCGACAGAATAACGATCATACTCCGAAGGTGTCTTACCACGTACCGGAATGTACAAGTCGGTACCAGCGCAATTCAAATTGAAAGCCACAGCATTAGCCTTCAAAGAATAGAAAGCCTGTGCCTTTGCAGCCTGAATACCCTCTTCTGTAGCAAAGTAAGAAGCTGCATCTGAGCCGGCAGACTTATTATCCGGATCGAGGAAGTCCTGGCAACTTGTCAGCATCAACCCGCATCCAAGAATGGCTGCAATTGAATATATCTTAGTTTTTTTCATTGTTTATTATCTCTTATAGTTTTAGAACTTAATGTTAGCACCGAACTGCCATGTAGTTGTACTTGGACCATCGTTCTTCAGCTCTGTCTGAGCCCACTCTGGATCGAAGCCCTTGTAACCTGTGATGACAAACGGGTTGGTAACGTTAACATAGAGGCGCAAACGCTGGCAACCCCACTTCTGAGTCCAAGACTTCGGGAATGTGTAACCGAGAGTGATGTTTTTAATCTTTGTGAAGGAAACATTCTCAAAGTTGCCTGCACCACCGTCACCTGACCAGTAAGCGTTGTTAGTACCGCCGTTGGTACCACCATTGTTCGGGAATGGCATGTTACCATAGTGAGTAGTCTGCTGATACTTAGGATTAATGTATGTACCATCGACACGTACTCCGTCGACATCAATCAGTGTTCCTGCTGGGATGTAGTAGTCACCCTGTACACGCATACGACCACGGTCGCCTAAGTCAGTATAATAACGCTCATAGAAGTTAGAGTAAACGTTGAAGTGCTGCTTTGTGTAGATAGAAGCACTGAAATCAATGCTACCCCACTTTGCATTGTTGTAAGTTACACTTGTATTAACACTTCCAGTCCAAGCCGGGTCACAGCGATAAACGTGCTTATCATCACCATTGATCTGACCATCACCATTTATATCTTCGACAATAGGAGAACCCTCAGTCCAGCCATATATCTTATTATAATAGTCAGCTTCCTTTACAGTAGAACCTGGTGTGAATCCATTATTAATAGCAGCCTGATTGTTAGGAACCTTCATATTACCATCGGTAACGATGCCATTCCATTCATAACCATAAACGTTGTTGATAGGACCATTGATGAAGTAGTTGTCGTCCCAACCACCGCTAAGTGAGTTGTTTCCTGTACCATCAATATCCTTCAAATGGTTACTGTTGTGAGAATAGTTAGCTGTAACAGTCCAGTTCCAGTTCTTATTCTGAATGATGACGCCTGTCAAGCTTGCCTCAATACCAGTGTTAGTAGCATTACCAATATTGGTCTTCATCTTGCTACCTCCAACCTCGTAAGGCAGAATGACTTCTACGAGAAGATCTTTAGACTTCTTATGATACCAGTCAACAGTACCGGTGATACGGTTGTTGATAAAACCAAAGTCAAGACCTAGATCGAACTCATGCGATTTCTCCCATGTCAAATCATAATCTACGATACCACTTGGATACATACCGCTGTAGTAAGCACTTCCGAATGGATAATAGTTAGGACCTTTAACCGTAAGCATGTAGTCATAGTTACCAATACCACGATTGCTACCTGTAACACCATAAGAGAGACGAAGTTTCAAGTTGCTAATCCATTTAGCATTATCCTTGATGAACTTTTCCTCAGATGCACGCCATGCAAGAGCGAATGACGGGAAGCTTACCCAACGGTGATGCTTAGCAAGCTTTGAAGAACCATCCCAACGTACGGTTGCTGTAGCCATATAGCGATCCATCAATGTGTAGTTAGCACGAAATGCATAAGAAATCAAACGATTCTCGCCGTAAGAGCTACTTGAAGTGAGAGCAGAAGCTGCATCATACGTACCATTGTTAAGTTTACCCTTTGCAGTTCCTATATTCCACCATGATGTTCCATCAAGGACGTTGATACCTGTTGTACTTGAAGACTCACTTGTAGAACCTTCCATTGAGTACAGTCCCATGAGGTTAACGCGGTGAATCTTGTTGAAAATCTTATTCCAAGTCAAGACGTTATCCCATGTCCAAGAGAAGCCACGGTCTGTTGCGTATGTTGCAGTATTATCAGTGTTACCGGTAAGTGTGCCAACATAAGAGCCCTGACTGTAGTAAGTGTAGTTCGGAGAGAATGTTGTCTTGAAATCAAGTCCCTTAAGAATCTTGAAGTCCAAGTAGATGTTACCAAGCAAGCGCCATGTTGTACGCTGCTTTCCTTCGTTCTGGAAATAAAGTAACGGGTTACGAGAAGAAGTGAACTGGTTACCGTTAGTACCAAGAGTTGTATTAAGACCTGGTTGTGCAACAATTTCACCATTCTCATCATACGGAGACATGAACGGGTTCATACGGAAGCCTTCCTTGATACCATCATCAGAAGTATAGTCATGCTTAATACGAGCCATGTTCAAGTTGAAACCAGCTGTCAACCACTTTGCGATGTCAGCGTCCAAACTTCCCTTGAAGCTTACCTTTGACTCATCATCGCCCTTGTAGACACCTTCGATACTGTGATAACCAAGTCCCATGTTGTAGCTGACCTTGTCAGAGCTACCATTTACAGAGATGTAGTGGTTCTGCTGGCTACCATTCTGAGTTACCTCACTTGGCCAGTCATAATTAGTACCATCAGCCAAACGCTGTCTCAAGACAGAAGCAGAAGAGTTATCTGAGTTGTCAACAAGCAACATCCCCTGGTTATAAGAAGCACCGCTCATCATGTAGTTAGGTGTTCCGTTAACAGGTTTTGCGATACCACCAGCGTAAGTCAAGAATTTCATAAAACGATAGTTGTAGAAATCCTGAGCATCCTGGAAGTCCGGCATACGGCTAACGACAGCAACACCATAGTAACCATCATAAGAGATAGTTGGCTTTGTGCCACGAGCGATACCACCGAGACCACCCTTTGTAGTTACCATAACGACACCATTGGTAGCACGAGAACCGTAGATAGCGGTTGAAGATGCGTCCTTCAGAATGTCGATCTTCTCAATGTCCTGCTCGTTAAGGAAGTCGATGTTATCGCAAATAACACCATCGACAACGAACAGAGGAGTTGAGTTGTCGTTCATTGACGACCTACCGCGAATCTCGATGTTCATAGAACCACCTGCACGACCAGTTGACTGAGTGATGTTGACACCAGGAACAGAACCCTGCATAGCCTCGAGGACGTTGCTTGCACCTTTGGATACAATGTCGTCACTGTTGACTGAAGCAATAGAACCGGTAAGGTCTGACTTCTTCATCGTACCGTAACCGACGACGACGACTTCGTCAAGTGCCTTGTTGTCCTCTTGCATTGTGAGGTTTAAGGAACTCTTGTTGCCCACAGTGATCTGCTGATCCTTGTAGCCAACGTAAGAGATCTTGACAACTGTTGAAGGTGTGGCGTTGTTGATGGTGAAGTTACCGTCAAGGTCAGTAACAGCTACCGGCTTACCATCGGCCAGCACTGTAACGCCTATCATCGGCTCTCCCGTCGCATCCTTAACAGTACCTGTCACTGTCTGCTGCGCATAAGCAACGAAACAGAACAAGCTCAAAAATAAAGCCATTGCGGCCTTTTTGATTTGTAGATACATAAACGTTTGTTTTAGTTATACAATTATTAGATAGTTATTAATATTTGCTTTGTTTTTCTTGCGTAGTTAATCAACCTGTTCGCTATAGGGCACACGTGCCCATGGACATGATTAAATTTCTTTGCGAAATTACAAAATATATTTAAACTACAAGCGGTTTCCTACAGATATTTTCGCGATATTAACAATGATATAAGTTAGTTCACATTCGTTAAGCTTTGAATCAACAAGTAAATTAGCAATACATCGGATTTCACAGATAAAACGAATGGAATACATGTCGCACAGATATTCAACATCGGATGAAACAGATGAAACGGATATTGACATATCATTTCTTGAAGTTAACAAGTCTTTCCGTATGGAGTCTTGTCTCTCCAAAGTTCACTATATAACCTACTTGTAACTTTGTTGCCCTAAGATAGTTTATGGTTTGTGCCTTATGTATATCATCGATTTCCTTAACCGCCTTTATTTCTAATATGATTTTGTTGTCTATAATGAAGTCTGGTATATAAGAACAACTTAGTTCATTACCATGATAATATATATGTATAGGTTTCTCCCGTTCAAATGGTATCCCTGCTTCATACAATTGTATAGCCAAAGCTTCTTGATATACTTTCTCCATAAAGCCACATCCAAGTCCGGTGTGTACTTTCATACAAGTGCCAACAACATCATAAGAAAGCTTTGAATATAACAACATAAGTTAAAAATTAAAACATCAAACGACTGGAACGGGGTCAGAAGACCCAATTATTAGTGCCATCCATGAAATCCGATGTTTCTTAATTCTGTTATCTGATGTTACTTAGTTGGAATCCATGAGGTATCACCGAAGACTGCGGATGGGGTGATGGCAGCGGCTTCCTTCTTTGTCAGTTGGCTAGACCATGGGACACGGTGGGCAGTGGAAGCACCAGCACCAGTGTTTCCATACTCGGCATAGCGGACGATACCCTCCTTTGCAGGGTCATGGTAGTCAGGCCAGTTGTGCCAGCCTTCGGGTACTATGTGGGCGCTGAGGTTGCTATATATAAATAATGTATAAGCATAGGCACGCCACGGTCTGCCAAGATAGACCTTCGTAACTCCCGGCTCTGCAGTCAAACGGCAATGACTGAAGATATAACCATATTTAACATCTTTAGGTGTCGAGGCTGCGGTGACATACGAGTCAGCACGGCTTTGTATCTCACAATTCTCGAACCAAGCAGTCGAAGGACCGAAGATGAAGTCGGTTGTACCGTTTATGAAACAATTGAGGAAGTAGTCTCGAGTTCCTGGAGTACCAGTGTAGATGGTATCCTGATTGCCGAGGATACGGCAGTTGACGAATGCGAGTTTGTCACCTTCGGTATGGAGGGCGACTGCCTGGCCCAATTTCGGAGCATTATTCTCAATGGTGAGGTTGCGGAAAGTGATGTTAGTACCTTCAACCTTTACCGTGTAAGTGCGGAAAGTGCCCATCGGAAGACCAGTAGCCGGGTTCTTGATGTTGGCGTGGTCGTCATAGGTGATGATGGTTTTGTCCCTATCTTGACCGACGATTTCGATGTTGGTTAGCCATGACGGAACGACGACCTTCTCCTTGTAAGTGCCATTCTTAACGTAGATGACCTTCTTGTATTCCATGAAGGCGCGGCATACCTCAATGGCGTCACTGATGTTACGAAACTCACCGGTGCCGTCGCGAGCGACGACGAGGGTGTCGGTGTTGTCATACTTGCCACGTGCGTTGGCAGAGGCGATGCTCAGAAGAGCGAGGATGATAAGTAGTAGGTTTCTCATTTTGATTTGTTATTAGTGGTTGCATCGGCGCTGCAGCATACCGGACGCAAGGCGGGGTAAGGACGAGCGGGGCGTTGCCGGGACACTGACGGGATGCGGATGTGACACTGTCGGGCTACATAATCTGGATGATCTCTTGAAGGTCCTTGACCTTTTTGAGGTTGTCCATGATGATGCGGACCTCATCGCGGTCGTGGACACGAAGATCGATGCTGCCGTCGAAAATACCGCTGTCGCTGGTGATGGTGACTTTGTGGATGTTGACACCGAGCTGGTCTGATATGACTTCGGAGACATCATGAAGCAAGCCCTTACGATCGATACCCCGTATTTCTACCGTTGCATCGAAGAAAAGACGCTTGTGCATGTTCCACTTGGCATCGACGAGACGGTTACCATAGCTTGCCTTAAGTTTCGATGCAACCGGACACGCGCGCTTGTGTATCTCGATGTGTCCACGGTTGTCGATATATCCAAGTATGTCGTCGCCTGGAATCGGGTGGCAACAATGAGGGAAGACGAATTTATCGATTGTGTCCTCGCTGATGATGACAGCCTTCTTCTTATCGAACTTGTCGTCAACAACGAGTTTCTCGACCTTCGGTTTCTCCTCCTTGACTTCCTTCTTTTCCTTTCCGAGGAACGGAACATAACGCTTCCAACCCGTTGCCTGCTTTGGTTTCTTGCGTTTCTTCAGTGCCTCAAGCTCATTATCACCGAGGATAATGCTCTTGTCACCGAGGGCAAGCAGCAGACTGTCGTGATGCTGTAGGTCGTGTAAATCGCACAGTTTGTCGAGTACTGTATGGTCGTATTCCATACCATAGTCGTCAAGCCAATGTCGAAGCACCTCCTCGCCTTGACGCTGTATCTCGCGACTTTCCTTGTGGAGGATAGCCTGTATCTTACTCTTTGCCTTCGCTGTGGTAACGAAATTTATCCACGACGGCTGCACATGCTGAGCCTGCGACGTAAGGATTTCGACCTGATCACCGCTCTTCAGCTTATGGCTCAACGGCACAAGCTTATGGTTTACCTTAGCACCGATGCAATGACTGCCGAGGAATGTATGGATATGGAACGCAAAGTCGAGAGCCGTACAGCCCGCCGGCAGCGTCTTGATTTCACCCTTTGGCGTAAAGACAAATATCTCCGAAGCAAACAGATTGAGCTTTATTGCATCGAGGAAGTCCATCGCATCCGGCTGCGGGTCATCGAGAATTTCCTTGATTGTACGCAACCAGTCGTTCAGTTCGCCCTCATCCTCGGTGTACTCGCCACCTTCCTTGTACTTCCAATGAGCCGCAAAGCCCTGCTCAGCGACCTCGTCCATACGGTCGGAACGTATCTGAACCTCAATCCACTGTCCCTGCTTCGACATCAGAGTGACGTGCAAAGCCTGATAGCCATTAGCCTTCGGATGGTTCAACCAATCGCGAAGTCTATCCGGATGACTCTTGTATATCTGGCTTATAGCGACGTAAATCTGGAAGCATTCGTTGATTTCGTCCTTCCTGTCCTTTGGCACAAAGATGATGCGGACAGCCAGAATGTCATATATCTCTTCGAACGTGACATGCTTCTTCTGCATCTTCGTCCAAATGGAATACGGACTCTTCACCCTCGCCTTAATCTCATACTTGAAGCCCATCTTATCGAGTGACTCACGAATCGGGTCCGTGAACTCCTTGAAAAGCTTGTCACGCTGAGCCTGAGTGGAAGCCAGTTTCTTCTCGATGACAGCGTACGTGTCCGGATGTTCGAACTTAAAGCTGAGGTTTTCGAGTTCCGTCTTGATTTTGTTCAGGCCGAGACGGTTTGCAAGCGGTGCATATATATATAATGTTTCACCTGCAATCTTGTATTGTTTGTTTGGCGGTTGCGAAGCCAACGTACGCATATTGTGAAGCCGGTCACATATCTTAATAAGTATGACACGTATGTCATCGCTCATTGTCAGCAGCAGTTTCTTGAAGTTTTCAGCCTGCGCCGATGCTTGTTCACCGAATATTCCGCCACTAATCTTCGTCAGTCCGTCAACGATTTGCGCAATCTTATGACCGAATATATTCTCGATATCCTCGATTGTATAGTCTGTATCCTCAACAACATCATGCAGCAACGCAGCGCTAATACTTGTGGAGCCGAGTCCTATCTCCTCGCACGCAATCTGCGCCACGGCTATCGGGTGCATGATATACGGTTCACCGGAGAGACGCCGCACGCCCTTGTGAGCCTGCCGTGCGAAGTTGAAAGCCTTCGTAATGATGTCAACCTTCTTGCGGTGACGTGATGCCAGATACGTGTCGAGCAGGTGCTGGAACGCGTCGTCAACCATCTTAGCTTCGGCCTTCTCCTTGTCTGTTGTGTTGCTGATGTCGTTCATGTCTGAAGATTGAAAGATTGAAAAAATGAACTAATGAAAAATTAAAAGATTGAAATACCGAGAGGATTAAGCTTTTGAGCTACTTAGAATGTCAGGCTTGCGCCAATGCCAACAGCCGAGGAGCGTATCGGATTAACTGATTTCTCGCCCGTGTTTATTACCGTCGGAGCGACATGCAGCGATAAATCATTACTGATATCGAAATCTGACAGCGACGCATCGACATACGCATCGATTACCGACAGCGCATAGACGGCGACCGTGACGAAGCCTGCCAAATCGCGCCAGCGCCGGTATCTGTCCTTGCGCTTACGGAAAAGCTCCTGGTAGCGTTGCCTGTTGCTTTCATTAATGGTATTGCCGAGATGCATGAACTTATCATAGCTGTGCGTCTCGGGGTTCGAATCCATTATGTCGATGTACGCCTGAGCGTAGTCGTGGTACATCTGGTTGTTCCATGTCAGCGCATAGATACAACCCACAAAACCGCCATAGAATATCGGCAGTTTCCAGTATTTGCGATTATATATCTGTCCTCCGCCCGGAATGACGATTGCGAGCCACAGGGCCTTCTTTGCATCAGGCCGCCACTTCGACCAGTCGCGCTTAGGGCGTTTGCGTTCCCGCTTCATTTCCAAAGGTGTCTTCCCGCTAGTGAGCAGAGAGTTGTAAGTGTCTATTGAGTCGTACTCAGCCTCATCGCTGTATGCTCCGAGCGACTGCGCCTCGTGCACAGAACTGTCAGGGTAGACAACCTTCAGCGTATCACCAGAGACATTCTGCCCCTTTGCAGACAATGCAACGCCAACCGTTCCGATAGTCAGGAACAGCATCCGCATTATGCGGCTCATTGCCGATGGTCTTCGCGTAAGCATTTGATGGTATTACTTCAGCTTATCGAGTACGTTCATTATATGTTCCAAATCCTCCTCGTTGGCAAACGGAATGCTAATCTTTCCCTTGCCTTCGGCGTTGCAGGTCATCTGCACCTTAGCATCGAAGAATGTCGACAGGCGTTTCTTCAGAGCGTCGAACTCCTTCGGAAGCTGTGCGCGAGCCTTTATCTTCTTCTTTGCCGACTGAATGTCCTCGCCATTATTCAAGCGCTGACACAGCTCTTCAACCTTACGGACGGAGTAGCCATTCTTTTGAATCTCACGAAAGAGCTTCAACTGCAACGACGGAGAATCAAGCGAAAGCAACGCACGGGCATGTCCCATGTCAATTTCCTTCTTCTGCAATGCCATCTGCACCTGTGCCGGAAGTTTCAGCAGACGGAGATAGTTGGCGACGGCGGCACGGCTCTTGCCAACTTCGACTGCAAGCCGCTCCTGTGTCATACCTTCCTGTTCCATAAGATGCTCATAGGCGAGAGCAATCTCAATAGCATTCAAATCCTCACGCTGCAAGTTCTCGACGAGAGCCATTTCCATGACGTTCTCGTCCTTGATGGTGCGGATGTACGCCGGTATTGCCTTCAAGCCAGCCAACTGCGATGCACGCCAACGACGCTCACCGGCTATAATCTGGAACTTATTCTCCGAAATCTGGCGCAGCGTTATAGGCTGTACTATTCCGAGCTGCTTAATGGAATTAGCCAGTTCGTCAAGAGCGACAGGGTCGAAATCATGACGCGGCTGATTGGGGTTAGCCTCAATCTGGTCGATGGCAACCTCGCTTATGGTGCTGCTGCCACTTGTACTGACGCTTTCAGTGGATATTAACGCATCAAGACCACGCCCCAGAGCGTTGGTCTTTGCGTTGCGATTATATTTCTTGTGTACTGCCACTACTGTTTTATAAAAGTTTTTATTCCCAACCAAGAGTACATCCTCTCCAAGCCTCCCCCAAGGGGAGGATGTCTGATTACCTAATTAAATACTTGCGTAAAACAGACTTCCTGGTGACCAAACATCCTTCCCCTTGGGGAAGGCTTGGTTAGGCTCTGATTTTATGTTACTTGTTTTTTTCAATTATTTCCTTTGCCAGTGCGAGGTGGTTCTTGGCACCCGTCGACTCGGCATCATAGAGGATTGCCGGCAAACCATGGCTCGGGCTCTCCGACAGACGGACATTACGCTGGATGACCGTCTTGAAGACGAGCTCCTGGAAGTGGCGCTTCACCTCGTCGTAAATCTGACGGGCAAGGCGCAGACGCTGGTCGTACATCGTCAGCAGGAAACCTTCAATCTCAAGTTTCGGGTTCAGCTTGCTCTTGATAATCTTGATTGTGTTCAGCAGTTTGCTGATACCCTCAAGCGCGAAGTACTCACACTGCACAGGGATTATGACCGAGTCGGCTGCCGTCAGAGCGTTGACAGTTATCAGACCGAGTGACGGACTGCAATCGATGAGTATGAAATCATAGTCGTCGCGGATAGGAGCAAGGATGTTGCTCAGCACCTTCTCACGGTTGTCGAGGTTCAGCATCTCAATCTCCGCACCCACAAGGTCAATGTGACTCGGCACAATGTCGAGCCCGTCGATGTCGGTTGTATATATTGCGTCGCGTATATCGGCATGGTCGATGATACATTCGTAGATGGAGCAGTCCACCTCCTTCAAGTCAACGCCAAGGCCGCTGCTGGCGTTTGCCTGCGGGTCAGCGTCGACAACAAGCACTGTTTTCTCAAGTGTTGCCAATGAAGCCGCAAGGTTAATGGTGGTGGTGGTCTTTCCTACTCCACCCTTCTGATTTGCTACTGCAATGATTTTTCCCATGTTTACTTCTCGAATTTTCAGTATTTTTTTGAGACTTCTTTCGGCAAAGGTACATATTTTATTCGAGAAAGAACTAATTATGAACCTTTTTTCGTACTTTTGCCACAAATTACAACCATTGCCACAGGCATCAGCCGTTTACGACTGCGAAGAGCCTACACGAGGCCTTGGTACATTAACATTATTTATATGAACAATAATAAGAGACCTTTCATCCTTATTTCCAACGACGACGGCTACCACTCCAACGGCATCCGGACGCTCGTTTCGTTCCTCTCCGACTTCGCCGACATTCTCGTCTGCGCACCGGAGTCGGCACGTTCGGGCTTCTCCTGCGCCTTCTCAGCCGTCGAATACCTGCGACTCAAGCACCGCAGCAATATCCCGGGAGCCGATGTATGGTCATGTTCCGGTACGCCGGTCGACTGTGTGAAAATCGCTCTCGACCAACTTTGCACCGAGCGGCGCCCCGATTTAATCCTCGGAGGAATAAACCACGGCGACAACTCTTCGGTGAACAACCACTACAGCGGTACTATGGGCGTGGCTCTTGAGGGCTGTATGAAGTACATTCCCTCAATTGCGTTCTCCAGTTGCGACTACAATGAGAATGCTGACCTCACTTATCTCCGCGACTATGTCCGGCAAATGGTACAGCGGGTTCTCAAGGAGGGACTGCCGAAGGGTGTGTGCCTGAATGTCAACTTCCCGAAGATTGACCCGTCGAAGGAGCACTTTGCCGGTGTAAAGGTATGCCGCATGTGTGCCGGGAGTTGGATTAATGAGGTTGTGAAATGCCGCCATCCACGTGGCTACGACTACTATTGGATGGTTGGCGAATACCGCAACGACGAGCCGGAGGCTACCGACACCGACCAGTGGGCTATCAACCACGGATACGTTGCCATCACTCCGACACGCATCGACGTCACAGATTATGACATGATGGAAAAGATGAAGGACTGGAATAGTACCTCTCCAAGCCTCCCCGAAGGGGAGAATGTCTAATCACTTTATTAAATATTTGTATTCGCAAAAGCCCAGACCGCTTTGCCATCCACAGCAGGGGCGTCCCTTGTGGGCGTCCGATCGGTCTGTAAGACCGAAGGTTGCATCAAGTAATTTGCCTTTTCAAGGCAAACGGGCGCCCACGAGGGACGCCCTGCAGTGGATGTAATGCTTACAGACGCTTATTTGTGGATATTCCCTTGGATAAATATTGGAACGTAACAGGCATCTTGGTGACTAAGCATCCTTCCCTTGGGGAAGGCTTGGTTAGGCCGTAACTTGAATTGATTGTTTATGAGATACTACTTGATAGCCGGTGAGGCAAGCGGCGATTTACATGCATCGCGACTCATGGAGTCGCTGAAGAAGGTGGACCCTATAGCCGAATTCCGTTTCTTCGGAGGCGATAAGATGAAGGCGGCGGGGGGTACATGCGTGCGCCACATACGCGATTTGGCATACATGGGGTTCGTTCCGGTACTGCTCCATCTGCATAAGATATTCGGCAACATGGCGTTCTGCAAGAAGGACATCGTGCAGTGGAAACCGGATGTGGTAATCCTCGTCGACTATGCCGACTTCAACCTCAACATTGCAAAGTACCTGCGGAAGAAGACAAACATACGGGTGTACTACTATATCTCGCCGAAGATATGGGCATGGAAGGAGTGGCGCATCAAGGCTATCAAGCGCGACGTCAACGAGATGTTCTCAATTCTCCCGTTCGAGGTCGACTTCTACGAGAAGAAACACCACTACCCCATCCACTATGTTGGCAATCCAACGGCTGAGGAGGTACGCAACTTCAAGCAGTCGTACCATGAGACGAAGGCCAGTTTCATAAGCCGCAACAATCTCGACAACAAGCCTATAATCGCGCTTCTTGCCGGAAGCCGTCGTCAGGAGATAAAGGACAACCTGCCGGCGATGATTGAGGCGGCGAAGAACTTTACCGATTACCAGATGGTTCTGGCATGTACGCCGTCGGTGGAGGATGCCTATTACAAGAAGTTCATCAGCGGAACCGACGTCAAAGTGGTGAAGGACGAGACCTACCAACTGCTCACCCACTCCACCGCAGCTCTCGTCACGAGTGGCACGGCGACGCTGGAGACAGCGCTGATAGGCGTCCCCGAGGTTGTCTGCTATGAGACTCCGGTACCCAAGCTGATACGCTTCGCCTTCGAACACATCATAAAAGTGAAGTACATTTCGCTCGTCAACCTCATCGCCGGACGCGAAGTCGTGCCGGAGTTGCTTGCCGACCGTTTCCGTATATATAATATTGTGAACGAGCTCTACCATATCCTGCCGGGGCATAAGGAACGCGAAGAAATGCTCGATGGCTACAAATACGTGTCTGAACAACTTGGCGATGCAGTGGCACCGGACAACGCTGCCGACATTATATATAAGTTGTTGTGGAAGTGACACCTCCCTCGCCCCCTCCGTACGGAGGGGAAAAAGGGTGCGAAGCCGCTTGTATGGAAAGACAAGTTTCTGCGCAAAGAGTTAGGATAAACATGTCACAGACGGCAAGAGAATTTACCGGCAATCGTGAAAGCATCAATCCAAAATTACCCTATCAGGCTTATTTCCTCAGCGGAAACGAAGTCAACAAGAAGAATGCTCCTAAGCGTGAGGCTGGTAAAACCTACAACGTGCCATTCCTTGAAGAGTTCAACGACGACAGCGACTTGAGTGCATGGAACGTCATTGATGCCAACAACGAATGTCAAAAATAAGCAACTGGAATGCGAAACATAAACTTTCGCGTTGGTTTTTAATTTATTTTTATCTGATTTTTAATTTATTTTTCTTCCATTTTTAATTTATTTTTCAAGCGAAAATAAATTAAAAACCAAGCTAGAACTTATGCTTTGAAAGCCAGGAAGTTAAGCGATGACCACTCCAAGCCTCCCTTAAAACCTTTCCAAGCCTCCCCCAAGGGGAGGATGTTAGTTACCTTATAGCATACCACAAGTGGCCAAGACCTCCCCAAGCCCTCCCAAGGAGGGGATGTTTAATCACCTTATAGAAAGGCGCAAGAAGGCATTAAGTATCTAACATCCTTCCCATTCGGGAAGGCTTGGTTAGGCTTTTCGGGGTCTTTGCTGTTTTTACGCCGTCAGCGCATACAGATAAATGACTGATGCAGGTATGGCAAGGAGCGACGAATCGAACCTGTCGAGCATTCCACCGTGCCCCGGCAGAATGTTGCCACTGTCCTTTATGCCCAGAGTACGCTTGAAAAGGCTCTCCACAAGGTCACCCCACGTACCGAAAACGGCAACGACAGCGCCGAAGCCTATCCACTGCGGCATAGACATAAGATGAGGATTGGCAGGGTTGTTGTTGGCAAAATAGCCTATGACACCAGCCACGATAAGAACGAGGACGCCACCGCCGATGCTGCCTTCCCATGTCTTTCCGGGGCTGATACGCGGAAAGAGCTTGTGCTTTCCGATAAGAGAGCCTACACAGTAGGCGCCCGAGTCGTTCACCCAAAGGAAGATGAAGAGACTCAACGGCAACAGCATGTCGAACGTTGCGCCGTTCATTATGTCGATTTGGAAGGCTAGGAAGAATATCAATGCAAAGGGAAGGGTTACGTACATCTGCCCGAGCATCGTGTAAGCCCAGTCGTTTATCGGGTTCGGTTGCTTGAGATAGAGCTCGGCAATGAACAGATAGACAATGGTGATGATGTACGGAACGATACCTGCAAAGCCATTGACGAGTCCGGTGCGCCAGCCTGCTACGCCGAAGATGAATACCACTGTGGCTATGGTCGATATGAGCCGGTTGACTGTCACGCCTTCGATGTTGTTCACAAGACCGGTGTATTCCCACATTGTCAGTCCGCCGATGAGGGCGAAGAGCAGGATGATGGTGTCGGGACGCATCATGCCTAATACCATTATCGCCACATAGACGATGCCTGTTATAGTGCGTGTTATAAGATTCTTCATATAGCAAATAAATATAAGACCTCCCCCAAGTCCCCTTAGGACCTCCCCCGACCCCTCCGAACGGAGGGGAGATGGAGTTACTATGTTAAACTTCGGAGTAGTCTATAACATCTTTACCACCCTCTGCAAATACGCTTAATACGCTTAAAAAGCTGTAGAATTAATTATTAACGTTTGCTTTGTTGTCCTCTCCGAGGTAATCGGGCAGCCACGAGGACCGCCCCGGCAATGGATGTTTGTTGATGTTTATAACAGATTACTGTTACTTGTTTGAAGCGCTGTCATCCTCAGATAGAGCTGCGTTCTCCCCTCCTTCGGAGGGGTTGGGAGAGGTCGCGCCTTTCTCATAGTCTGCCTGTGCCTGCTTGACAGCGTCGTTCTGGTCTTCGAGTTTTGGAGCCTCGTTAGCCTTTTCGTTCTCTGCGAGGATTTCGTCGGAACGACTCTTCCACGGGCGTTTGCCCAAGATGGCCTCGACATCCTTAGCGTAGATGACCTCACGCTCAAACAACAAGTCTGCTATAGCTTTATGACCCTCCTGGTGTTCCTTAAGGATTTCCTTGGCTCTGTCATACTGCTGGTTTATCATCGTCAGTACCTCGTGGTCCATAATCTCGGAAGTAGCCTCCGAATAAGGCTTCTGGAACGAGTAGTCCTGATTGTTGTAATAGCAGATATTTGGTAACTTGTCGCTCATTCCGGCGTATGCTACCATTCCGTAGGCGCTCTTCGTGGCACGCTCGAGGTCGTTCATGGCACCGGTTGATATCTGACCGACAAACAATTCCTCAGCGGCACGGCCTCCAAGCAGTGCTGCCATCTCGTCGAGCATTTCCTCCTTGGTCGTGATGACACGTTCCTCAGGAAGGTACCATGCTGCTCCGAGAGCCTGCCCGCGCGGTACGATGGTGACTTTAACAAGCGGATTGGCAGCCTTGCAGAACCAACTTACAACGGCATGGCCAGCTTCGTGGATGGCGATGGAGCGCTTCTCCTCGGCTGTCATAACCTTGGTCTTCTTCTCCAGACCACCTATGATACGGTCAACGGCATCGAGGAAGTCCTGACTAGTTACCTCTTTTTTGTTGTGACGGGCAGCTATGAGGGCTGCTTCGTTGCATACATTGGCGATGTCGGCACCCGAGAAGCCCGGGGTCTGACGTGCCAGGAAGTCGACATCGAGGCTCTTGTCGTACTTCAACGGACGGAGGTGAACCTGGAATATAGCCTTGCGCTCAGCCAAATCTGGTAAATCTACGTGTATTTGACGGTCGAAACGGCCAGCACGCAGCAATGCCTTGTCTAGCATGTCGGCACGGTTCGTAGCTGCAAGGACAATGACTCCGGAGTTTGTTCCAAAGCCGTCCATCTCGGTAAGGAGGGCATTCAGAGTGTTCTCGCGCTCGTCGTTGCCTCCCATTGCTGGGTTCTTGGAACGCGCACGGCCGACTGCATCAATCTCATCGATAAAGATTATGCATGGTGCCTTTTCCTTTGCCTGACGGAAGACGTCACGGACACGGCTTGCACCGACACCGACGAACATTTCGACGAAGTCGGAGCCGCTCATCGAGAAGAACGGTACGCCGGCCTCACCGGCTACTGCCTTGGCGAGCAAAGTCTTACCGGTACCCGGAGGTCCTATAAGCAACGCACCCTTAGGTATCTTTCCGCCGAGCTCAGTGTACTTCTTCGGGTTCTTCAGGAAGTCCACAATCTCCTGCACTTCCTGCTTGGCACCCTCCTGACCGGCAACGTCCTTGAACGTCACGCCTACCGACTTCGACTTCTCATAGAGCTTTGCCTTCGACTTGCCGACGCTGAATATTCCGCCACCGGAGCCTCCGCCACCGCTCATACGGCGCATAAGCCAGAACCAGACGAAGATTATCAGTACCCACGGCAGGACGTTGATGAGTATGTTCGTCAACAGACTGCTGTCGTTGTTCTTATAGCTGAAGCCGGCAATCTTCTTCTGCTGTACGGCGGTGTTAAGGAATTGCTCGAGATTGTCTAGCGAACCAATCTCGACTTTTATGTATGGATCGTTGCCGAGGTTGCCCTGCCCGAACACATCTTTTAAGTGCTCAGGACGGACATACATCTTCAGCGTACTCTCATCCTTGTTTATCTCAACCTTCGACGCATAACCCTTGTTGACGTAGTTGACAAAGGTGGTGTAGTCCTTCTCCACACTTGCCGAACCGTTTCCTAAGTTCTGGGTTCCGCCGGAGAAGAATATCAGCGCGAGACTGATGATTACGAAGATGTAAATCCAGTTCATATTGAACTTCGGCATCTTCGGTTGGTTGTTGTTATTTTGTGATGGCATATTCTTAAATATATAACTTATGTGACTAAACACCTCTACATCCGGGAGGCATGGAGAGACTCTCGAGGCTTAAGCAATGTCCGGAACCTTCTCCAGTTTGGCATCTTCCCACAAATGCTCGAGGTCGTAATACGAACGTGTCTCGGGCAGGAAGATATGCACAAGTACATCGACATAGTCCATGGCGACCCACACTGCGTTGCCGAGACCTACGCAGTTGACAGGCTTCTCGCCAGTCGTCTCACGGACGTAGTCGCTCACTGAGCCCGCAATAGCCTCAACTTGCTGCGGTGAATTGCCTTGGCAAATGACGAAGTATTTGCAGATTGTACCGTCTATATTCGACAAGTCGGCGACAACGATGCCGCTTCCTTTCTTATCTTGTATTCCCTTTACGATATTCTTTACTAACTTTTCCGTTTCGTTCATGCAATCTTTTAATTGACAATTGAATTTTGATGAATGCTGAAAATGGCTTCGGCACGAACTTTCATTCTGTCGTCCCTTCACCCTTTCATCCCATCATCCTACTATAAAACATCTTTAATTAAAGTAACTGCAAAGGTAAATGATAATTTTGAATTACCGATTACGAATTGCCGTTTAAGGATAATATTTTGCTTTTTTTATAAAATTTCTCTCGTTTTTCTTTGGCGATTACAGAAAAAGCTGTACCTTTGCACTCGCTAACAGAAACGTTAGTGTCTTGCAAATTGGGATATGGTGTAATGGTAACACTACAGATTCTGGTCCTGTCATTCCTGGTTCGAATCCGGGTATCCCAACTTTAAAAAGCCAAGTTGTTGATATATCGCAACTTGGCTTTTGCATTTTACAATATTTTCCAAGCACATATTTATAGACCGAACGCGCAGGAAACCATTAAAAGCGGACTACGAAGCAGTGGGTGCCGGCGGCGTATTGGTACTTGATAGACCAATGATGGTAGTCGCAGATACTCTTGACGATAGCCAGTCCGAGACCGTTGCCCTTCTGGGTTGTCTTGCTTCGATAGAAGCGGGAGAAGATGTGAGACTCCTCGAGGGCTGGTTCAGCAGACTGGTTGGCGACCGTCAGTGTGCGGTTCTCCACCGATAAGGTTATCTTTCCGTTCGGAATGTTGTGGCGGACAGCATTTACCACGAGGTTGTTGAGCATGCTTTCGAGGAGAGTTTCGTTGCAGTTGACCGTCAATCCTTTGTCGGAGAGCTTCGTTTCAATAGTAATGTCGGGTGCAAGACCTTCGAGATTGGGCAAGATTGACTCTATCTTGTCACACACATTGACTTCCTTGAAAGCATGATATTGGTTGTTCTCAATCTTCGAAAGCAACAAAAGGTTGCGGCTAAGGCGAGACATGTGGCGTATTTCCTGGTAGATTTGCTGTATCTCCGAAGCCTGATGCTCCGTCAGATGTTCGTCTTGCAGCATGTTGTCGAGTTTCCCTTCCACAATGGCGATAGGCGTCTGAAGTTCGTGGGAGGCATTTTCGGTAAATTCCTTCTGCACCTTGTAGCTCTTAACGCTGCTCGTCATGATGCTCATAAGTGTATCGTTGAGTTCGTCAAACTCCTTCGTGCCTGATTTGGAGAGCTGAGGCACGACTCCGCTTTCTACCTTGAAGCCTTCTATTTTAGCCAAAGTCTCACGGAAAGGAAGCCACAACCGCCGCGGCACATAACGCATAACGACTAGCACAGCGACAAAGACTATGGCGATGATGGACAGGAACTGGATGAACAAACCTTCTATCGTGTCTTCCTCAAGGTCGATGTCCGGGTTCTGAATGCCATATTCGCTAATCAAATCGGCCAAGTCTTCGGCATAGTACTGTGTCGTAATATAATACAAAACAGGTATTGCCAGCACCAGCAATACCACCATACAGATGACGAAACGCGTCATGAGGCGGCTCGTCAACGTTTTTTCCTTCATTCCTTCCATTTATATCCCGTTCCGTAGACAGTCTTTATGCAATCGCTGAGACCTGCCTTTGCAAGCTTGGCCTTGAGGTTCTTGATGTGACTGTATATGAAATCGAACGAGTCCATCATATCAGCCATCTCACCGCTGAGGTGCTCCGCAATTGCAGCCTTTGAGGCAACCTTCCCCGAATTGCTGACGAAGAAGAGCAACAACTCGTACTCCGAGCGTGTCAGCGTCACCGGTTTGCCACTCACAGTGACTTCTTTCCGCAGCAAATCGATGGTTACCTCGCCAGACTTCATAATGTTACTAGCCGAGAACTCCTTACGGCGGATAAGGGCGAAGATGCGCATCGACAGTTCCGGCAACGCAAAGGGCTTCGGCAGATAGTCGTCGGCGCCAATCTCAAGTCCACTCACACGGTCGTCGAGAGAGTCCTTTGCCGAAATGATTATAACCCCTTCCCCGTTGTGGCTCCGCCTTATCTCACGCAGAATATCGAGTCCGTCGCCACCGGGAAGCATAAGGTCGAGCAGCACACAGTCGTACTCGTATGAGCCCGCCATCAGTTTCGCATCGTTGAATTTGAATGCTTGCTCACACAAATAGCCCTGCCCTTCGAGATAGTCACGTATCGTATCCGAAAGGCGCCGTTCGTCCTCTATAATCAAAACCTTCACTTTTTTCATAACGCTATCCACTTATTTTTATTGTACTACGGCAGATTTTGCAATCAGCAAAAGCGACTGTAATAAACCCGTTTACAAGAAATAAAATTTAACTATTACTATTATCGGTACATAATATTAATGCTTACTTTTGCATTCAGTATGGGAATGTACATAACATTGGTAATCGTCGGACTCGTGGCAGGAACACTGTCCGGGTCCGTAGGCTTTGGTGGCGGAATGATACTGCTGCCCGTCATAACCTATTTCTATGGCGTTGAAGTTGCCGTTCCTGTATCGACGATAGCACAGATGATGAGCAACCTCTCGCGTGCGGCTATGGGATGGCGGCAGATAGAATGGCGGCAGGTGGCATGGTTCCTTGTCCCCGCTCTTCCGTTTACGGCACTGGGAGCATTCGGTTTCTCCATTATCGACAAAACGCTGATGACCCGCGTCCTCTGCATCTTCCTCATTGTATTCTCAATTATGAAACTTCGCGGGAAGATGAAGTTGCCAAAGGGAAAGAAGACAATGCTCATCGGCGGTGGGCTGACGGGCTTTATCAACGGAATGCTGGGCATCTCCGGACCACTGAGCAGCGCCGTTTTCCTGACCTTGGAGTTGTCGCCGGTGGCATACATCGTCAGCGAAGCGACCGCAGCGGCTGCCATGCACATTGTCAAGGCGGTGACTTACGGTAAATTCGACTTGATGAACTGGCACATATTCCTCAACGGATTCTTCATCGGCTGCGCAATGATGCTCGGCAACTTCATAGCCCTGCATCTCATCAAAGACGCCAAGAAGAAAGCCTACCGCACTGTTGTTGCTTGCGTGATGATAGCCGTTTCTGTCTGGCTTTTCATCCAGGCGTAAAGCCTTTCTATTCCTTCGCGGATTGTAGTCGACGGCTTATAGCCGAAGTCCGACTGCAAACGCGACGTGTCGGCATACGTTCTGACAACATCGCCGGGCTGCATGTCCATCATGTTCATGTGCGCCTTGTGTCCCGTCACTTCCTCAATCGTGTGTATAAAGTCGAGCAACCGCACCGGCTCAGAGTTCCCGATGTTGTATATCCGGAAAGGAATGGCATTGACATCGTTGGAGTTCAGCACGCGACGGATACCCTCCGCAATGTCGTCGATGTAGGTAAAGTCACGCAACATGTTGCCGTGGTTATACACGTCGATGGTCTTTCCGCTTATGATGGCATTCATAAACTTCATCGGAGCCATATCGGGACGACCCCACGGACCATAGACGGTGAAGAAACGGAGCCCCACAGTCTGAATGCCAAACAACTTACTGTAAGCGTATGCCATCTCTTCGTCGCTCTTCTTCGTCGCTGCATAGAGACTGACGGGTGCGTCGGTGCGGTCGGATTCCTTGAAAGGCACGTTAGGGTCCATGCCGTAGACGCTGCTTGAACTTGCATAGACGAGGTGCTTCACACCATTGTTGCGACACGCCTCGAGGATATTCAGGAAACCGACAACATTCGATTCGATGTACGAGCGTGGATTTTCAATGGAATAACGGACGCCCGCCTGTCCCGCAAGGTTCAGCACATGTGTGAAGTGCTCTGCTTCGAACAGTCGCTCAATGCCATCGGTTGCAGTCAGATTCATCCTCACAAAGCGGTAGCGGGGAAGCGTTTTGCTTTGCAACAGTGTTCCGTCGGCAGCGCCTTCTATATCCGCTTGCTCTATGCCAGTATCCTTCAGACGCTCGAATTTGAGTGCAACGCTGTAATAGTCGTTGATATTGTCGAGTCCCACAACGTCTGCACCCTCGTCCGTCAGCACCTTCACCATCTTATGTCCTATGAACCCTGCGGCTCCGGTTATCAATATTTTCATGCTTTACTGTTTTTCTTTGATTTCCTATACAATACTATATTGCGGCTGTAAGTGAAGAATCCCACCGACTGACCGACTATGAGAACAGGGTCGAGACGGAATATACCGTAACTTACGATGATAGAGCATCCGACGAGACTGATAATCCAGAAGCCCACGGGAAGTATCGACTCATGGCGGCGGTAGCTGTAGTACCACTGATAGATGAACCTCAACGTGAATATAATCTGTCCTGCCGAGCCCCACACAAGCAGTGCCGGCGGAACGCTTCCGTTATGGAAGAAGTCGTTGACGAACGCGGGGATGTCGTGCAGCATCACACCGAAGGCAAGGAACGGCAGTGTCTCTATCGACACGCGGGCAACGAGCGGCACCTTGCGCCACACTCCCTTGATGTCCAGATTCCATATATAAATGTAGTAGGAGATTATTTGTCCGAAGATGATAGCGAAGTCGTCGCGAAGCCAACCGTACACGAAGAGAAGTATGCTGCCTGCCAACGAGCACAGCCAGTAAGCGTTCGGCGAGACGACCTTGCGTGCCTTCTCCGAGAGGAACCACTGGATGAGCATCCTCGCTGAGAAGAATCCCTGCGCCAGGAAGCCTATGGCATAAACGTATAATGATGATATTTGCATTTCAAACAAATTTCCATTGAGGGAGACTTGGATATGTTTCTTAAATGTTCTGCTCGCTAATCCGATACCTTATGAACCGCTTCTTCATCCAGCGATAGGCGAAACAGTCGAGGAACGGACCCTTGAGGCGGTTCCAAAGGTGATACTTCGACACACCTGCAATGCGTGGATAGTGGCGCACGGGCAACTCCTTGAACTTACCGTCGACGAGCATCATCAGCGCAGGAAGGAAGCGGTGCATGCCGTCGAAGAAAGGTAGCTGTCTGGCGTATGACGACCACATGACCTTCAGTGGACATCCCGTGTCAGTGGCGGTGTCGCCCGTCATCTTACGGCGGAAGCCATTGGCAATCTTCGACTGCAATTTCTTAAAAACCGAATCCTTTCGCTTGGCACGGATACCCGCCACGAGTTGGTAGTCGGGAGCATACTTAAGCAGAAGGTTGAAGTCCTCCGGATTGGTCTGGAGGTCGGCGTCTATGTATCCCGTGTACTTGCTTTCGATGGTGTCGATGCCTGCTTTCATGGCGGTGCTGAGCCCGTGGTTCTGCTCGGAACTTATGTAGAAGAAGTCCTTCTGACGACCGCATATATCATGTATCTTATCCAAACTGCCGTCTGTAGAGCCATCGTTGACGAAGAGAACACAAGCTTTCACCAGCGACTTGGGCAGAAACGCAGCCAGTTCCTTTTCCACTCGGTCGAGATTGTCTACCTCATTGTAGACGGGAATTATAATTGTCAGTTCGTAATCTTTTGTCTTATTCATATCTTATAGTACTATAAATCAATTCTTCTTTTTAATAACTGTCACATGATTGATGAAATCCGCCGTGTAGTGGCGGTCTTTCTTAGGATGCTTATTGTCGTCGAACGTGCCTATTGCGACAGTGTCGACATCGTTGATGACTGTCTTCGGCAATTCGTCCTTAGCCCATTTGCGCGACACGAGGACAAACGGCAGGTGATTGCTGACGACCGATGAGTCGGCAATGTTGAGCGGAAGAATTTTCCTGTCGGCCTCATAGACGAGCTCAATGCGCAGCGCCTCGCTTTCATTGTGGTAGAAAGGCAGACCAGCCACACGCTTGTCGGTTCTCACGGCAGCAATACTGTGGGCATCTGGGTTACCGAACGTATGTCCGACAGCTCCCAAAAGGAACAGCTCGGCGAAACAGAACAGGGCTGCAATGCCTGCCACATACTCCATCGGATGCATTTGCAGCGTGTTCCAAACCAACCAACCGGCAATGGCAACCATGAATATCGAAGCCACGATGTCCGTGTGAATGCTTATCACTCCAGCCTTGACGCCATAACGGTAGAGCAACGGCGGAAGCAGCAACACTACAACTGAGATAATCAATCCGTTGACAATGTACAGATACTTGCTGAACCAGTCGAGGCTTTCACCTTTCTTGAAATGAACCAGCAGGCACGCCACGACGATGGAGCAGGGTGCCAGCGACGGCAGCAGATAGCGTGTCTTCTTCTCCGGCATTAGCGACAACAGTACGATGGAGGCTATCGCCCACGTTATGGCAAGCAGGTAGTCGCGAGGCACGGAGATGTGTTTGCGCCAGTAAGGGAAGGCGAGTGCGGCAAGCATAAGCAGGCTCCATGCTCCCATCTCTAGGAAGAAACGCCAATAATAGTACCACGGACGCACGTTGTGGTTGCTCCATGCGCCCGACTCTTTGTGCAGAACGGCTTCCACTTCGGCAGGATGGGCAACGAGGAGGTAGACGTACCACCAGCAGCCGATGACCAGCGTGATGACTATCATTGCCACGAACCATCCCCATTTGCCTTTCATTACCGGCTGGGGAAGCGCAACCAACATTATAAGATACGGCAGAAGCAGAGCATAGAAGGACACAGGACCCTTGCTGAGGAACGATAATCCCATGAACAAACCTGCCAAAACAAGCCGCTGCCGGTAGTGGTTGTCTTCGTAAAGGGCACGTGTCAGATAGTAAATGGCAGCCATCATGAACGCATGACAGTAGATATCCCACGTGGCGGAGCGTCCCATGAGCACGAGATTATAACAGGTGAGGAACACAACGACTGTTGTCATAGCCAAATCGTCGCGCTTTGAGACATAGCGGACAAGCAGGAAGAGATAGACGGTCCACAGACAGCCCATAACACCGGCAGCGGTACGTTGCGCAGCGAGACTGTCCGGGCACAGTTTCTCTATTCCTCCGGCAACCCACGTTGGCAAAGGCGGCTTCTCCAGTCGCAGTTCGCCGTTCATGGTCGGCACCAGCCAGTTGCCGACGCTGACCATCTCGCGTGCCGTGACGATGTTCCTCGACTCCATAATGTCGGTCGGCAGTGATGCCCGATTTGCGAAAAACGTTATCAGGCAGAACACTGTCAGCAGCAACATATATATGTTTTTCTTCTCTATCTTCATCATTCTGTTTATAAATCTCTATTTTCAAATGTGGCGCAAAAATACTAATTGAATTCGTAAAATATTCAATAAGCAGAAGTGTAGAACACACTTGCAGAACTATCTGCTATCAAAATCGTATCACAGCTCTTGCGCCCAACGTCATAGTGTGCATAAATTCATCACTGTACCTACTATGTGGTGGCTGCACATTGTAGTCGAGGAACACGCCGATACCTAAGCGTTTGCGTACCCGGTAGTCAATATTGAAACCCGTTCCGAAGCCCCATCCGGCATTTCTCGGAACATAGACGCCACCGATGTTGGTACTTTGATAGCGGGTGTAGGATGCCAGCAGCTTCGTGCCGAAGCCCCACCGTGGTGTAAGGGGAAGGTTGAAGTACGGACCGGCAGCAAACGTATAGTAGTCGAGGGTGTTGTCCGGAGCTTCGTTGCCGTTGACGATGAATTGCAGGTTCGATATGGTTGCACGCCCACCAACACCAATATACTTATTGAAGAAGTAAGCGCCCTCGGCTCCAAGAACTGTTCCCGTGGAGGAGCGATATGAAACATCCTCGCTTACATCGAAGTTGCTTAGCGGAATGTTGAAGCCCACGTAAAGCCCGAAGAACGACGGGTTGCGATACCCGAGCCATCCTTCGGGCGTCTCCTGAACATTCAATCCTTTATCCTTATATATCAAATCGGCTAACCAATATCCAAAATTCGTCGACAGAATACCAATGCCTGCACCCACCATGACGTCCGACAGCCAGTGCTTATTGTTGGCTACGCGCATCAGTCCGGTTGCTGTGGCAACGCTATATGCACCCACACTGACCCACGGCGACAAGTAGCCGTACTCCTTCGAGAGCATAGTGGCTGATATAAACGCCGTAGCTGTATGGCCGGAAGGGAAGCTGTGGTTGTCGGAACCATCAGGACGGGTGATATGGGTGGAGTTCTTCAGCCCTTGTACAACGCTCGTTGCCAACACGACGGAGAAGGCATCGCTGACGAGCATGCGTCCCCAGGAACTGCGTGACTTAACTCCGGCAGCCTTCAGTCCCAGCATCACGGCAGCAGGCGAGAACTGCATGTAGTTGTCGAGGTCACGATGGAAACGTGGCATGAAGTCGTTGCGAAGCCTACGGAACTTTGAATCCTGATGCTTCTCTATCAGTCCACCGGCTATAAGGGGTACTCCGAGGTATGTGGCACGAAACCACTTACTGCCACTGAGCGCATCCATCTTCCTCTGGAACGGCGTGAAGCGCAACGTGTCGGTCACCGTTGCTGCACTGTCAGCCATTACCAGGGTCCTTTCCGTGGCTAAACTGTCTGTTGTCTGTGCTTGTATGCCGACGGAAATAATTAAGAGAGAAAAAATAATTTCTGCTTCTTTCATCTGCAATTTGTTTTCTCCGTGAATGGTTTATCTGTGACCTCCATTCGCGTAATATCGTTTTCCACTTGCAAACTTACAGCCCGATTTTGGAGAAAATTTGGAGTTTAAGACACAGAATACAATTTTTTCACTTTCTTAATAAACAAGAGAGCGAAGCTAAAGCCTAAACAAGCCCAAGCTAAAGCATAACCAAGCCTTCCCCCAAGGGGGAGGCTTGGAGAGGTCATGGGGGAGGCTTGGAGAGGTCGAATTTATGGTTTGGGGATGTTTTATCTAACCTTCTGTAATGCAAAAGGTTAGTTTTGGGGTTGGTTTTTAATTTATTTTTAGTCGAAAAATAAATTATTTTTGCTTGATTTTTAATTTATTTTTCTATGAAAAATAATTTATTTTCCAAGGCGAAACATTATGTTTGACATTCTAAGAGGTAAGGTTAAGCAGAGCAAAAGCCTAACCAAGCCCAAAGTAAAGCCTAACCAGACCTTCCCGAAAGGGAAGGATGTTTAATAGTCTTGTGGATAAATTGAGAGAGAATTTGGCTCATACGACTTTTGGGATGACGGACTACACAACAGCAATAACCTCGCAGAGGTTAAACTGCCGAAGACCCTGCATAAGCGATATCTTAATATGAGGACACATAGAACTTATACATGTATAAGATAGTTATATTCCACGGCCGTTCTGCCACAAGTCATTTTAAACATCCTTCCCTTGGGGAAGGCTTGGTTAGGAAGAATCCTTTAAAAAATCTCCGATTTTCTTTGCCCGTTCCTTTCTAATTGATTAATTTTGCAAAGGTGTAGAACTTAATGCGCTAAGAACAACGCATAATAACCGATTAACATTATGAGAAACGAGAAACCTTCATTCGAAAGCGACTATAACAACGGCGCAGTGCCTCAGATTTTGCAGCGTCTGGCCGAGACAAACGATGTCCGCACGTCCGGCTACGGCTTCGATTCCTATACGATTAATGCAAAAGAGAAAATCCGCCGGTTATGTGGCCTCGACAAAGCCGACGTCCGTTTCCTCATCGGAGGTACACAGGCGAACGCCACAGTTATCGATATGCTTCTTCAAGGGTGCATGGGCGTCATCTGCGCGCCGTCCGCCCACATCTTTAATCTTGAGGCCGGAGCCGTCGAATCGTATGGTCATAAGGTACTGCCGATGCCCGGCAACGATACGAAGGTTAGTGCGGCAGCTGTCGACGAGTACATGCAGCGCTTCTTTGAGAGCGAGACCTGGCAGCACATGGTGCAGCCGGGGATGGTCTATATCACGTTCCCGGCAGAGATGGGCGAGCTATATTCGCGCAAGGAAATTGCCGAGCTGTACGATGTTTGCAAAAAGTATAACCTCTATTTATACGTCGACGGGGCACGCCTTGGCTACGGACTCGCTGCCGATGGCAATGATGTTGATTTGCCGTTCCTAGCCCACCATTGTGACGTGTTCTACATCGGTGGCACAAAAGTTGGCGCACTGTTCGGAGAAGCAGTTGTCTTCGCCAACACACCGGGCTCCAAGTACATCTTTACGACCATCAAACACCATGGTGCATTGCTTGCTAAGGGACGCCTTTTAGGCTTGCAGTTCGACACATTGTTTACCGATGACCTCTACTTTAAAATCTCCCGCCATGCCATCGATGAGGCAATGAAGCTTCGCGCCTTGTTTGCCAAGTACGGATTGCGCCAGCTTGAACTCTCACCAACTAACCAGCAGTTCGTCGTTCTTACAAAAGAGCAGAAGGATGAGCTGATAGACAAGGTTCTCTTCGAGGAGTGGAAGCCCCTCGACGATGGTACATACCTCTGCCGCTTCGTCACCAGTTGGGCAACGACCGACGAGGAAGTCGATGCCCTGGACAAAGCTTTGGCAGAGATTTGCCTGCCTAAAGAATAAACAGAACAATCTTCACTGACATGTAACACAAGCGTAATTTTTCTGTAATATCATCTGTCTAACTTTGCACTCGAGAAAAGATAGTAAAGTTAAACAGATGATGAGAGAATTGAAAAATTACGCGTTAGCATGTTCGTTGCTTCTTCTCCCGTTTGCAGCAGAAGCACAGGACATCCGCGGAAACGTCTCCGACGGCAGGACACACGAGCCCGTCATCGGAGCCACGGTTGAAGCAGTTGGAACCAGTTCGCGGACGGTTACCGACATTGATGGTAACTTCCACCTCACTGGACTTACCAACGGGGAGAAGTATACAATAACAATCAAATATCTTTCTTATAAGACTCAGAATATTGACGGAGTTCAGGCGATGCCCGACGGTGCGGGAAAACTACTTCAGATAGCACTGTCGGCTGATGAACAAGCACTCGGCGAGGTTGTTGTTACTGGGGTAGCAAGCAGAAATACGGAAACAGCAATGATACAGCAGACAAAGTCGAGTTCCGTCATAGTGAGCAATATATCGGCACAAGAGATAAGTCGTGCGCAGGATTCCAATGCCGGTGAGGTCATACGCCGTGTGCCAGGAGTCAGCCTTATAGACGAAAAGTTCGTCATGGTACGTGGTCTTTCGCAGCGCTACAACAATGTCTGGATTAACGGCGGCGCTGTTCCGAGCAGCGAGGCGGACACACGCGCCTTTTCCTTCGACATGATTCCAAGCAGCCAAATCGATAACCTGACAATCGTAAAAGCCCCGGCAGCGGAGTATCCAGCCGACTATACCGGTGGCTTTATACTTATTAGTACTAAGGAAATACCATCGGAGAACACTTTCCACATCAGCGTTGGAGGCAATTGGAACAGTGGCTCTGCATTCCGCAGCTTTCTTTCAACAAAGTCATCGTCGACCGACTGGCTCGGTTTCGACGGAGGAATGCGTTCTCTTCATGGAGGAATGGATGCCACGCTGCACTCTTTAGGCCTCAACAGCGGTGGCAATACGATGTACTCCCTTACAGGAAACCATCTCAACAACGACTGGTCCGTACACGAAAAGCATCCCGTCGGAGATTTGAAACTTGCAGCCGACTGGAGCCGCAGCTGGCGTTTCGCCAACGACGACAAGCTCGGAATGACCGCAGCAGTCAACTATACTAGTGAGTATCGGACGTATCGTGGTATGCTGAACAACTTCTATGGGGCTTACGACGCTGGAAACGACCGTGTCAATCCGCTACGTCTGAGCACCGATGACCAGTACAACCACAACGTGCGCCTTGGTGCTATGCTCAACCTTACGTTCCTTTCGGCTTCGGGAAGGAACCGTTATCAGTTCAAAAACATATTCAATCAGCTCGGCAACAGCCGCTACACGCGTCGTGAAGGCACGAGTGCGCAGTCGGAACCGGAACGTTCGGCGGAGTATTACTACCGCAGTCGCACAACGTACACGGCTCAGATAACGGGGCGTCACAGCTTTACTGACGACGTATTCGACTGGAGTGGTGGCTACGCGTACGCCAACCGGCGTCTCCCGGACCGTCGGAAGTACATCCTTTACAATGAGAATCCGTCGGAGAATGACAACTACGAGTGGCTCTACCAGAACGATATATCACGCGAGTGGACGTCTCTCGATGAGCATATCTTCTCCATCCAAGCCAACGACGAGCACCAGTTCACGTTCGGTTCGTGGACGCCGAAACTGAAGGCGGGTATCTACGGCGAGTACAGGACACGTTCCTACAAGACTCGTAACTTCCTTTACTGGTACAGTTCGGCAAACAATGCGTTGCCATTGGGCTTCCGTTTCATGGACATGCCTACTCTCCTGAGCGACGCCGATAACTTCGGAGCCGACAAACTGTATCTTCTGGAAGATGTAAACAAGATAAACGACTATGACGGACACAACCTCCTTGGTGCCGGATATATATCGGCAACGCTGCCGTTCGGTCGGTTCAGTGTTCTTGCCGGACTGCGTTACGAGTGGAACCGCATGGAACTTGTCTCCAATACAAAGCAGAATGAGGTGAGCCACAAGAGCAATTTCTATCGCAAAGGCGACTTCTTCCCGTCGCTGAATGTAACATATAAACTATCGGAGCAGCATCAGTTCCGATTCGCTTACGGACGTAGCATAAACCAGCCGGAGTTCCGCGAGGTGTCACCGTCGGTCTATTACGACTTCGATTTAGCCAGTGACGTGCAGGGAAACTATGATTTGCGCAACTGCTACGTGCAGAATCTCGACTTGCGGTGGGAGTGGTACCCGTCCAAAGGAGAGCTTATATCACTCGCCGCGTTCTATAAGCACTTTGATTCGCCTATCGAATGGGTCTACACAATGTCCGGAGGAACAGATGTCGTGTACTCTTTTAAGAACGCAAAGGCGGCCAACAACTACGGACTTGAGCTCGATATACGAAAGACTCTCGACTTTATCGGACTCCGAAACTTCTCTTGGAGTTTCAACGGAGCGCTCATTCACAGTCGCGTAAACTTCGAGAAAGGCTCCACGGAGTACGACAGGCCTATGCAGGGACAATCACCTTACCTCATCAACACAGGCCTCTTCTACAAGAACAAAGCGTTGCTGCTCGACGTGTCGCTGCTCTACAACCGCATAGGAAAGCGTATCGTGGGCGTTGGACGTACCGAAGGCGGTGCCGGGGGAGAAAAGGCTGTCCGCGTGCCCGACAGCTACGAGATGCCGCGCGATGCTTTCGACCTGTCGGTAGGCAAGCGCTTCGGACGTCATTGGGAACTGAAGCTCGCCTTGCGGGACATCCTCAACCAAAGCATAGATTACAAGCAGTTCTCCGACGTAACCCTATCAGATGGCACAACGAAAGAGGTGAAACAGACAATACGCAAATATAAACCAGGAAGAAACTTCCAATTGACTTTGACTTGGAAGCTGTAAAGACTATAAAAGTTTTATTAAACACGAACGAAATGAAAGTAAACAAGATTTTCGGATGCATCGGCATCCTCGCTCTTGCGGCATCCTTCGCTGCTTGCAGCAGTGACAACAACGACAACAACGAGCCTTCTCCGCAGGCGAAAGGCTACACTAAGGGAACCGACGGAGGACTTGTCTCTTCGGACGGAATACTCTTCAACGAGGACGGAAGCGACAATCCCGACGGCACTCAGATAGGTAACGGCGACCAGGGATTCGTCTTCAAGGGCAACACTACGCTGAAAAAAGGAACTTATACGTTAAAGGGCTGGGTCTATATTGCCGACGGTTCGACGCTGACAATTGAGCCGGGAACTGTCATCAAAGGTGATAAGGAAACCAAGGCAGCACTCATTACTGAGCCTGGTGGTAAGCTCGTGGCTCGCGGAACACAGACTGAGCCAATCGTGTTCACCTCAGAGCAGGCTCCCGGAAACCGCAAGCCGGGCGACTGGGGCGGCATAATCCTCTGCGGAAAAGCTCCTAACAATAATGGTGTACTTGCACAGCAGATTGAAGGCGGACCGCGAACAAAGCACGGAGGAACGGACGCCAACGACGACTCAGGTGTGCTGGAGTATGTTCGTATTGAGTTTGCCGGTTATCCGTTTGAGAAGGATAAGGAGATAAACGGTCTGACACTGGGTTCCGTCGGTGCAGGAACGATTATCGACCACGTGCAGGTTTCCTACTCCAACGACGACTCCTACGAGTGGTTCGGTGGCACCGTCAACTGCAAATATCTCATCGCCTATCGCGGATGGGACGACGATTTCGACACCGACAACGGTTTCTCGGGCAGCGTACAGTATGGTCTGTCACTCCGCGACTCAAAGATTGCTGACGCATCGCAAAGCAATGGCTTCGAAAGCGATAACAATGCAGATGGCTCTACAGCAGAGCCTTACACCACGGCGACGTTCTCCAATATGACATTCCTTGGTCCGAAGACTTTCGATGGCAACTTTCAGAACACCTCAGACTATATCAACGGAGGGGGAATGAACCCTGAAAACGGCTCGTCAATGGGAAAGTTCCAGGCCGCAATGCATATCCGCCGCAACTCAAGACTTAACTGCTACAACAGTGTTGCGATAGGTTGGCCAATCGGACTGATACTCGACAACGAAAAGGGAAATACACAGGAGGCTGCCACAAACAATCTCCTTAAGCTCCACCGCATCGCATTTGCCGGCATGGATGCTGTCGGAACCGACTTCAACAAGATATACACTGACGGACTGTACGACTACAACACGAAGACCGTTGATGCCTCGAAGCCGTCGTTCTCAAGTACTTTCTTCCAACTGCCGGCCAACGGCAACGTTGTACTTGGGTGGTCGCCGCTCTCTTATAGCGGCATTGTCTCAGCCATATCGGCAAGCACTCAGGTCGGAAGTTCTCTGTCGGCGTCATTCGACGACATAACTTCAAACTCATGGTTCGACAAGGTCAACTTCGTCGGAGCTTTCCAAGCCGGTAACGACTGGACTGCAGGCTGGGCTAACTTCGACCCCGAGAACACAGTCTATTAAGCCTCATTGTAACTTTATCTGACACAAACACATTCCTCATCTATCCCCGGGCGGAGCACCGTTGCCATCGTGCACGTGCCCCGCCTTTATTTTATCATTGCCTTAACGCATTTGAAATATGATTGAAATATGGGCGGATTACCTTTGCAGGCACTGGCAACGAAATCATTATTTATCAACAACGGAATGATTATATATGAGGAATGTAACTTTGCTTTTGCTGTTTTGCACCCTGACTTTAACCGCTTCGGCACAGTCGTCGCAGCCCGTTATGAAGATTGGAGGTACTGTTCGCGGCAAGTACGAATACCAGACTGAGGACAAGAAGGGACGCTTTGAGGTGCGGACGGCGCGCGTCAACGTGTACGGACTGAAGACCGACTGCGCCGACGTTATAGTCCCCGCTGCCAGCATTTTCATTCATATTGCCGCCATATCCAACGCCACATAGATTATCGTTCCCAACCTCGGACTTGCCGACGGCATAATCAACGAGTTGCTTAACACGCACAAATGAAATTGTAACACAAATGTAACACGTATGAAATTCGGCTGTAATATGTTCTGAATAACTTTGCATCATATTAGAATAATGTAACGCAAAAGAATGGAAACAATTTATTTATGCATTGTAGTGTTCTTGCTCTGTCTTGCCGTCTTCGACCTCTTCGTCGGCGTCAGCAACGATGCAGTCAACTTCTTGCAGTCGGCTGTGGGGGCAAGAGTCGCCAAGTTCCGTACCGTGCTCATAATAGCGTCGGTCGGAGTGGTACTCGGAGCCGTCATGTCGACGGGTATGATGGATGTCGCACGGCATGGCATAATGATGCCAGACCACTACTCCTTCCATCAGGTCATGACTATTTTCCTTGCCGTAATGGTAACCGATGTGATAGTGCTCGACGTGTTCAACACTCTCGGAATGCCTACGTCGACGACTGTTTCGCTCGTCTTTGAGTTACTTGGCGGTACGTTCATGCTGGCGTTCCTAATGATATTGTCGGACAACAGCCTCGATTATGGCGAGCTGCTGAACTCCAACCAGGCACTGAAAGTTATTATAGCCATCTTCGTTTCGGTAGCAATATCGTTCTTCGTGGGCATGATCGCGATGTGGATAAGCCGCGTTGTGTTCACGTTCAACTACCAGAAACACAGCCGTTGGTCAATAGCCATCTTCGGCGGAATAGCTTTCACCGCGCTTGCATACTTCATCTTCATGAAAGGACTTGGCAAGAGCCCGTACATTCCGGATGATGTGCGAAGCTATATCAACGACAATACGAACTTGCTTCTCGTCTATACGTTCGTTATATCGACTGTTGTGATGGAGGTTCTGCACTTGATGAAGGTGAACATATTCAAGTTTACCGTTCTAATGGGTACCTTCGCGCTCGCCATGTCGTTTGCCGGCAATGACTTGGTGAACTTCATAGGCGTTCCGCTTGCCGGTCTTGACTCTTTCAATGACTTTCATGCCAACGCCCACGGTGCAAGTGCCGACTCGTTTATGATGACATCACTGATGGCGAGCGCAAAGACACCGCCATTCTACCTTATGCTTGCGGGAGTGATAATGATTATCGCCATGGCAACGTCGAAGAAGGCTCAGAACGTCATAAAGACAAGTGTCGACCTATCGCGTCAGGATGAAGGTGACGAGATGTTTGGCTCCAGTCGTGCCGGTCGTGCCATAGTTCGCTTCTCGCAGAATCTTGTCGAGCGTGTTGCACATGCTTTTCCACCACGTTTCCGTCAGTGGGTCAACAGCCGTTTCAATGCCAATGAGGTTGAGTTGACCGACGATAAGGCTGCATTCGATGTTGTCCGCGCTGCCGTCAACCTCGTTGTCGCATCCATGCTGATAACCTTCGGTACCAACCACGGTCTGCCTTTGTCGACTACGTACGTCACTTTCATGGTGGCAATGGGTTCCAGTCTTGCCGACAGAGCATGGAGTCGCGAGAGCGCCGTGTTCCGTGTGACGGGCGTACTGAGCGTCATTGGCGGCTGGTTCATCACCGCCGGAGTCGCCTTCATTACTTGTGCGCTCGTCTGTCTCATAATGTGGTACGGCGGATTTGTGGCACAAGGGCTCTTCATGGTTCTCGTCGTATTCCTCCTCTGGCGCAGCAACCGACAGTACAAGCGCAAGAAGGAACAGGAGAAAGATGCCGACGACAGTTTCCGTCTCATGATGCGGACGCGCGACCCGGAGCTCGTTTGGGAGATGCTTCGCAAGAATGTGCGGGAGACTCAGAGCCGTACTTGCCAGTATGCACTCGAACAATACAACGCAATACTCGACGGTTTCACCAACCGGAAAGTAAAGGAGCTGCGCCATTGCGACAAGGGTCTGCGCAAGACTCTTACCACTTTGAAGAAGGTACGCCGACAGGAGATGCTCGGAATGAAGAAAGTTCCGCTCGAGTTTGCTATCGAACGCAACACGTGGTTCCATGTTGGCATGAACAGCGACCAGCAGTACATGTACACTCTTCGCCGTATGCTGAACCCGGTGAAGGAACATGTTGAAAACAATTTCAACCCTATCCCCGCCGCCTACGTCAAAGAGTACGAGCCTATCCGCCGCACTGTCGATGATTTGATGAAAATGTCGTGCAACGAGATTTCTACCGGACGCTACGAGCAGTACCGCAATATCCTCTCCGAAGCGGACATCTGTAAGGATAAGCTCTCTGTCGTCCGCAAGACTCATCTGAACCGTATGCAGACGGCAACGGACAACTATAATCTTCAAGTCGATATGGTCTACCTCAATCTTTTGCAGGAAACGCAGCAGCTTCTCAGCGTCATGCGCCATCAGCTGAGGTCGGCTAAAAAGTTCATGGAGTAAGAAAGGGGACGAAAGACATATCCAAGCCCAAGTGAAAAGCCTAACCAAGCCTTCCCGAATGGGAAGGCTTGGAGAGGTCTTAAGTGAGGCTTGGAGAGTTCGTGGTTTAGGCTTGGAAAGTTTATCGCTTAACTTCCTGGCTTTCAAAGCTTAAGTTTTGAATTGGTTTTTAATTTATTTTCACTTGAAAAATAAATTAAAAATGGAGGAAAAATAAATTAAAAATGGAGGAAAAATAAATTAAAAACCAACGCGAAAGTTTATGTTTCGCATTCCCATTGCTTATCTTTTACATTCTAATAGATTATCAACGGCAATTTCGTTTGATATTAATAGCTATTTCGTTAAGTATTAACGACATATTATAAACTGCCCGCCATCAAGGCTTTCGGTAATCAAACATCCTCCCCTTTGGGGAGGCTTGGTGAGGAAAAAATTTTCGTTTGTTTTTGCACACTTCATATAACGTGTGCGCAAAAACGGCAATTTCATAGTAAATAGATGTTAAAAAAGCGGTGCAACATATTGTATTACAGACCGAAAAACAGTATATTTGCAAGACAAGAACACGTTAGAAGGATTTAGGTTATGGAGCAGAGAGTTATTATTTCACATCATTTTGAGACTGAGTTAGCTACAGTTCTAACTGAATGCGAGCACGACAGACTGTTTGTTATCACTGACGAGACAACCTGCCGGGAGTGCTGGCCGCTCATAAAGGACTACTTCTGCCTGCGCGGAGCGAAACTGATTACGATTCCGTCGACAGACTCCAACAAGAACCTCGACTCCCTTGTAAACGTCTGGAAAGAACTGCAAAGCGGCGGAGCGACGCGCCATTCGTGCGTCATAAACCTCGGAGGAGGCATGGTTACGGACCTCGGAGGCTTCGCGGCGTCAACGTTCAAGCGTGGACTTAACTTCATTAACGTTCCGACAACATTGCTTGCCATGGTCGACGCAAGTGTCGGCGGAAAGACGGGAATAAACTTCGGTGGACTGAAAAATGAGATTGGCGTGTTCAACGATGCTAATTTCGTAATACTGAATACATACTTTCTGAAAACTCTTGACAACGAGAATATTCGCTCGGGCTATGCAGAGATGATTAAGCATGGGCTTATTTCGGACGTCAGACAGTGGGCTGATTTGATGGATTTCGACATTGCCAACCCCGATTTCGACAAGCTTGCAGCGCTACTCGACAAAAGTGTGCGTGTCAAGGAACGCATTGTCAAAGAGGACCCGCACGAGAAAGGCATCCGCAAAGCCCTTAACTTCGGGCATACTTTCGGCCATGCCTTCGAGAGTTTGTCGCTCAGCCGTGCCAAAGAAGGCACTGCTCCAATCCTCCACGGCTTTGCCGTCGCCTACGGAACAATACCGGAGCTGTACTTAAGTGCCGTCAAGCAGGGTTTCCCTCACGAGCGGATGTATCAGACTATTTCGTATATTCGTGAAAATTACGGACAGTATAGCATTACTTGCGATGATTATCCAACCATCATTGAGTTAATGCATCACGACAAGAAGAACACGGGCAACGAAATCAACGTTACCCTTCTCTCCAACATTGGAGAAATCCATATCGACCAAACTGTTACCGAGGAAGAAGTGAAAGAAGCCCTCGACTTCTATCGGGAGGGGTAAATAGACTAACAAAAATAGTATTAAAAGTTTGCTGTTTAATTTTTCTTTTTGTTTTTTTGTCACCTAAAAGGACTATATCAGATAAAGAAATGGATGTAACAGTTTCATTAGATAGTTCACTAAAGTGGCTCGGTTTTCTCAGCACAGATAACCGCAGGTGGCTCGGCGAGCATCTTTTGCAGCAGGTGGAAGAAGAGGAGAAGACTTCTAGAAAGAGTGACGAGGAATTTGTTCACGAGCTACTAAGTATGCCAGTTGGCTAATTGACAATATGTTGAATGCAGGAATTGACAATTGCCATATTTCTGTTATATCGCTATTTGAACTTTACTATGGTGCATACAACGCAGGCTAGAAAAGTGATATCAAAAAAGAAGTTCTTCGAGTCGATAAGTTAAGAACAGAATCCGACATATTACCATTGCCCGAAAAAGCTGACTTCTATGGCAAAACAAAGGTTCATCTCCGCAAGACTGGTAAGCCAGTAGATGAATTTGACATGATTATTGCAAGCCAAGCGTTGACTGAAGGTATGACAGTAGTAACCGATAACCTGAAGCACTTTAAAGACATTGAAGGTTTGAATACAATTAATTGGGCATAGGTTTGCACAATTTCTATTACTAATACAATATTAAAAAAAATAAAAGGAGGACATAATCCATTTCTTTTTGCTAACTTTGCATTTTGGTAAACTACATCGTAAAGAGAAATGAATATATTAGAGCTAAGTGAGCAAGAGATTGGCAGACGCCAGAGTTTGCAGGAGTTGAAGAACATGGGAATAAACCCATATCCTGCTGAAGAGTATCCCGTCAATGCATACAGCGACGAGATTAAAGCCAATTTCGAGGAAGACGAAAAGCGTGAAGTGACCATTGCCGGACGCCTTATGGGCAAACGCATCATGGGCAAGGCATCTTTTGCAGAGCTACAGGACAGCAAAGGAAGAATCCAACTATACATCAGCCGCGACAGCCTTTGCACCGGTGAGGACAAGGACATGTACAACAAGGTCTTCAAGAAGCTTCTCGACATCGGCGACATCATCGGTGTCAAGGGCTATGTGTTCCGCACGCAGATGGGAGAGATTTCCGTTCACGTTGAGGAAATCAAGGTCCTCGCCAAGAGTCTGCGCCCACTGCCTATCGTGAAATACAAGGATGGGGTTGCGTACGATAAGTTCGACGACCCTGAGCAGCGTGCACGCCAGCGCTATGTCGACCTTATTGTCAACGACGGCGTGAAGGATACGTTCCTCAAACGTGCCACCGTGCTCCGCACAATGCGTAAGTTCTTCGACGACCACGGCTATACCGAGGTTGAAACTCCTATACTTCAGAATATCCCTGGTGGTGCTAGCGCAAAGCCGTTCATCACTCATTTCAATGCGCTGAACATCGATATGTACATGCGTATCGCAACGGAGCTGTATCTGAAGAGGCTCATCGTCGGTGGCTTTGAAGGCGTTTACGAAATCGGAAAGAACTTCCGCAACGAGGGTATGGACCGTTTCCACAACCCAGAGTTCACCTGTCTCGAGCTGTATGTGCCTTACAAGGACTACAACTGGATGATGTCGTTCACCGAACAGTTGCTTGAGACTATCTGTACGGCTGTCAACGGCAAGCCGGAGGTTGTCTACCCGGACGGAAAAGTTATCAGCTACAAGGCTCCTTACAAGCGTATTCCTATTCTGGACGCTATCAAGGAGAAGACAGGATACGACCTCAGCGACAAGAGCGAGGAAGAAATACGCGACATAGCAGTAAACAAACTGAAGATGGAAGGTATCGACGAGAGCTTCGGAAAGGGTAAACTCATCGACGAAATCTTTGGAGAGTACTGCGAAGGAACGTTCATCCAGCCTACATTCGTCACCGACTACCCTGTCGAAATGAGTCCGCTGACGAAGATGCACCGCTCTAAGCCGGGACTGACTGAACGCTTCGAGCTTATGATTAACGGTAAGGAACTTGCCAATGCATACTCTGAGCTCAACGACCCGATAGACCAGGAGCAGCGCTTCATCGACCAGATGAAACTCGCCGACAAAGGTGACGACGAGGCAATGATTATCGACCACGACTTCCTCCGCGCCCTTCAGTATGGCATGCCGCCAACTTCAGGCATCGGAATCGGCATCGACCGTCTCGTGATGCTCATGACTGCGAAGGAGAACATTCAGGAAATAATGCTCTTCCCACAGTTGAAGCCGGAGGTAAAGATACCGCAGAGCAGCATAAAGGAATGGGCTGAGCTCGGCGTTCCTGAGGATTGGGTTTACGTTTTACGTAAGGCGGGCTTCAATCTCATATCCGACATCAGCGACCAGAAAGCTCAGGGACTGCAACAGAAGCTCGGAGAAATTAACAAGAAGTACAAACTCGGTTACGAGAAGCCGTCACTCGATGAGATACAGAAGTGGATTGACGCTTCCAAGAAGTAACCGGGCAAGCATAACTCAGAATGTTTAACGTAGGTAACATAGCTATAATCGGAGGCGGTAGCTGGGCAACAGCTATCGCCAAGATTATCGTCAGCCACACGCATCACATCGGTTGGTACATCCGGCGGGACGATAGAATAGACGATTTCAAGCGTATTGGGCATAACCCTGCTTACCTTACGTCAGTGCATTTCGATGTCAACGAGATTGATTTCTCGTCCGATATCAACAAGATTGTACAAGCCAACGACACGCTTGTCTTTGTTACTCCGTCACCGTACCTCAAGAATCATCTCAAGAAACTCAAGACACGCATTCGCGACAAGTTTATCGTCACGGCAATAAAGGGTATCGTCCCAGACGAGAATCTTTGTTGCTCAGAGTACTTCCATCAAGTTTACGACGTTCCGTTGGACAACCTTGCATGCATAGGAGGTCCAAGTCACGCCGAGGAAGTAGCAATGGAGCGCCTCAGCTATCTCACCGTTGGCTGCTCAGACGAGGAAAAGGCGAAGGCTTTCACGCAGGTTCTCGCCAACACTTTCATAAAGACAAAGACCTCAAGCGACGTCCTCGGCATCGAGTACGCTTCCGTTTTGAAGAACGTCTACGCCATTGCAGCCGGCATTTGCTACGGTTTGAATTACGGAGACAACTTCCAGTCGGTGCTCATGTCTAACGCCGTGCAGGAGATGGACCGCTTTTTGCAGACCATACATCCCATCGAGCGCAACATCATCGACTCCGTTTACCTTGGCGATTTGCTTGTAACGGGATACTCGAACTTCAGCCGCAACCGCACGTTCGGTACGATGATAGGCAAGGGTTACTCAGTTAAATCGGCACAGATAGAGATGGAAATGATTGCAGAAGGATACTTCGGCACTAAGTGTATGAAGGAGATTAACCGCCGTCTGCACGTCAACATGCCTATCCTCGATGCCGTTTACAACATCCTCTATGAACGTATCTCACCGCAAATAGAGATAAAACTGCTCACGGATAGTTTCAGATAAGCACCCACCCCCTAACCCACTCCCGTGCGGGAGGGTGAAGGACAGTTTGGTGGATGTTCTTGTTGGAAAGAGTAAATTTTGCTAATTCGGTGCGACGAGGTTATGAAGAAGAGCACGAAAGATATAAATAAAACGTATAACTTAAAATAAATAAATCCCATAAACTCCACTGATGATGACAGCGTTTGACACTGTTATCAATCCAATCCCGCAAGGGAAGGAAGATGGGGGTGGGTATTCATTATGAAGAACATCACTTTAGACATCACGAAAGCGGAACAGTTCCTGAACCCGGGGACCATCGCTAGTTTCGAACCAAAGGTTGTTGCAGCAGAGGAAAGCCTTGAGAATGGCACCTGTCCGGGCAACGACTTCCTAGGATGGCTGCATCTGCCGTCAAGTATTACACCTGAATTCCTCGACGAGATACAGGCTACCGCCAACACACTTCGTGAGAAATGCGAAGTCGTAGTAGTAGCCGGCATCGGTGGTTCGTACCTCGGTGCGCGTGCCGTCATCGAAGCATTGGGCAACAGTTTCGCATGGTTGGTGCAGGATAAGAAAAATCCTATCATCACATTCGCAGGCAACAACATCGGTGAGGACTATCTCTCTGAACTCACAGAATACCTTAAGACGAAGAAATTCGGCGTCATCAACATCTCAAAGTCTGGTACAACGACCGAGACCGCATTAACTTTCCGTCTCCTGAAGAAGCAGTGTGAGGCACAGCGCGGCAAAGACGAGGCTCGTGAAGTTATCGTTGCAGTCACCGACGCTCACAAAGGCGCAGCCCGTGCAGCAGCCGACAAGGAAGGATACAAGACCTTTGTCATCCCAGACAACGTCGGTGGACGTTTCTCTGTACTGACTCCAGTAGGCCTTCTGCCTATTGCCGTTGCCGGTTTCGACATCCGTCAGCTCGTCAAAGGTGCTGCCGACATGGAGAAAGCAACAGCTAACGACGTACCATTCACAGAGAACATCTCCGCACAATACGCTGCCGTGCGTCAGGCTTTGTACACTCAGGCAGGCAAGAAGATTGAAATCATCGCCAACTTCCAGCCTAAGCTGCACTTCATAGCTGAGTGGTGGAAGCAGCTCTACGGAGAGAGCGAGGGCAAGGACCACAAAGGTATCTTCCCGGCAGCTTGCGACTTCACTACCGACCTGCACTCTATGGGACAGTGGATACAGGACGGCGAGCGCTCAATCTTTGAGACTGTAATCTCCGTTGAGACTCCGAACCGCGAGCTCGACTTCCCTCATGACGACGAGAACCTCGACGGTTTGAACTTCCTCGCTGGCAAACGCATCGACGAAGTCAACAAGATGGCAGAGCTCGGAACACGTCTTGCACACGTAGACGGCGGCGTTCCAAACATCCGCATTAGCATGCCGAAGCTCGACGAGTACTATCTCGGTCAGCTCATCTACTTCTTCGAGAAGGCTTGCGGTATCTCTGGCAACATCGAGGGTGTAAACCCATTCAACCAGCCGGGCGTAGAAGCTTACAAGAAGAACATGTTCGCTCTGCTCAACAAGCCAGGATACGAGGCTGAAAGCAAGGCTATTCAGGAAAGACTTGCTAAGGAATAATTATTAAAGGGCCTACCCCGGCCCTCCCGAAGGGAGGGAGATGGTAAATTGTTTTGTGGATATTAGTAAGTTGCAGGGCAATTTTACCATATCCGTTTCGGAAGGGCCGGGAGAGGTTTTACATTCGAAGGAGGTGGAGGAGAGTTCCATTTTCCACTCCTTTTCTTAAATCTCCGTATTGCAGAGGCAATACTTTATACAACAAACGACATGGAGCAAGAGGAAACGCAAACTGAAACGCGCAATCAAACGTTAGAAAATCAGGTATCCGCACTAAAAGAAGAGCTGGACAAAGGAGAATATTGCGCCGTCCTGTTCGATATGGACGGAGTGCTTTACAACAGCATGCCGAACCATGCGGTAGCATGGGTTAAGGCAATGAAAGACTTCGGAATACACTTCACACCGGAGGACTCATACGCTACGGAGGGAGCCCGCGGAGTCGATACGATACGCAACTTCGCCCGCAAACAGCAAGGCAAGGAACTCACGGAGGAAGAGGCACAGAAGATGTACGACGTAAAGACGAAGTACTTCCACGAACTCCCGACAGCCGAAATCTTCGACGGTGTGACCGACCTGATGCGCTTTCTTAAGTCGAAAGGACTCACTATCGGCGTCGTAACGGGAAGTGGTCAGCGTCCATTGATAAAGCGTTTGCTCGATGACTTTGGCGATTTCGTCGACGAGAGACACATTGTCAGCGCCTACGATGTAAAGCGTGGCAAACCGTACCCCGACCCTTACCTCATGGGACTGAAGAAATGCGGCAACCTCCAGCCATCGCAGGGCATCGTAGTCGAGAACGCTCCCCTCGGCATCCGTGCCGGAGTAGCAGCCCAATGCTTCACCGTCGCAATCAATTCGGGTCCCCTACCCGACTCCGCACTTCTTGCAGAGCATCCTAATTTGCTATTTCCATCAATTCGCGCCTTCTACGAAAGTCTGCGGAAATAGTCCTATACATTATCAAATAAAGGTTGGGCAATATGATACGCAACATCATATTCGACTATGGCAACGTACTTATCAAGACCGACTGCCGCCGCGTCTACACATCCGTCTTTGGCTCATGGGAACGCGCCGACTGGTTTCGGACGAACATACTCGAAGCCGATTGGATAAGCCGACTTGACATTGGCGACGACTACGGACAGTGTGTTGCCGACTTGCAGGCAAAGTATCCCGAGTATGCCGATGCCATAGCAATGTACGACAGCCGTTATCTCGACTTCGTAGTGGGCGAAATGCCGGGCATGAACCGTCTGCTCATGCACCTCGAAGCCGACGGCCATCACCTCTTCGGACTGTCGAACTACAGCCACAAGATATACGACATCGAGCACAAACTTCCCATCTTCCGTCACCTCGAAGGCCAGATTATCTCCTCAGACGTACACATCATCAAGCCCAGCGCCCGCATTTTCCGTCTCCTTCTTGCAAAATACGGACTCCAAGCAGAAGAAAGTCTCTTCATAGACGACCGCCTTGCCAACGTCAAAGCAGCCAAAGCCCTCGGCATGAGAGCCCTTTCGTTTCCGGAAATACCCTTCAGCCGGCAGCAGATACTCGACGGATTCACTCTCGACTACAGTCATACGACCATTCCTCCGGCACTCTCCAGCTTCCAGCGTCAGCTCGCCGAGGAGATACAAATTGCCAACGAGTGACCCAATCAACGCTAAAGAACAACGCCTCCAACTCTTTACCTTTTTACCATTTTACCTTTTTACCCCTACCAAATGGCTCAGAGAAAGACATACAAATGCACATCATGCGGCTATGAATGCCACGACTACGAAGGCCGCGGCTTCATGGGTCAGCACATAGAAAGCGTCAGTTGTCCCGACTGCCATACCATCCAACCACTTGTTGTGGGTGGTATCATAGGCGACTCTGCGCCCTCCTTCGCCACTTTGGCTGGTCGTTTGTGCCTCAACTGTGGCAGCAACCGCATCAAACCGTGGGACCACAAGACGTGTCCGAAGTGCGGTGGCAAGATGGAATTTACCGGAGAACAAGAGTTCTGGACGTAGAATCACTTTCCGGGAGCCGTGTTCCGGTACTCCGAAGGCGTCATCTTCATGTGGCTTTTGACGTACCGGCTGAAATAAGCTCACGCATAACGAAGATGTGAAAGCTACCCTACCGGAATATCAATGCTAAGCTATTGAATTCCAATAGAGTAGCTTTTATCCTTAAAAATAAATTATTCCCGATTGAAAAATAAATTATTTTTACCTGAAAAATAAATTAAAAATTAGAGAAAAATAAATTAAAAACCAAGCAAAAATAATTTATTTTTCGTTCAGAAAGTTATCCTTCCGCATTGCGGTTGAATAACTTTCGTGTTTTAGTAGTTTGCCTGTCATATTTCCATCGCTACCCTATGAAGAAAAAATCCAATAATTTCTTTTGGTTTATTCGGCTATTAGTATTATCTTTGTACCAATGAACGCACAGCAAATTGAGAACATACACTGGAGTGAGAACGTTATTATTGCCGACGCCGAATACATCGACAGAGTGGCATTCGACCTCATCGTCAATTTCGAGCGAATGCTTGACAGACGCATACCGCCTGCCGATTTGAGCCGGTGGACCATGGACATCGCTCTCGACGGAGGACTTCGTGAGGGCAAGCATGAGACGCAGCTCGTCCTGCTGCACGACGCAAAGAACACGAAACTTGAGAACTTCGCTCCTGCCGACTACAAAAACGAACTGAACGGAAAGGCGTTCAACGACGAACGCCTCGGCGAATTCATTGTCAACACGATAGCCACCGACGGCAAGATGAGCAACAAGGAGGAGGTCATGCTCGACATCCTGCAACTCATTCTCGGTCATAAGGAGGTACAGCGCATCATGGTTGTGCCCGACGCCGATGCTTCCGACGTGTGGCAAACGCTACGCAACACGCTCGACAGGGGTTCGGAGTTCATTCACGAGACTACCCTCTTCGCCATGCAGCCTATGCCGGGAGGACGTTTCGCACAGCAAATCCTCGGCTATTCGCTCATGAACGCAATGGGAATAACGCAGCGGGAGATTGACGAGAAGATGAAGCAATAACTCAAAAACCAAAGAACTCAAAACTCAAAAACTTAAAACTCAAAACTCATAAACTAAAAATACTCACAAACTAATAAACTCAACATACTATGGGAAGAATACTTATGATTGGCGCAGGTGGCGTTGCTACCGTTGCCGCTTTCAAAATAGTCCAGAACCAGGACGTATTCACTGACTTCATGATTGCAAGCCACCACAAGGAGAAATGCGACAAACTGGTGGACGCTATACATGCCAAGGGCTACAAGATGGACATCAAGACGGCTGAAGTCGACGCCGACGACGTGGAGCAACTGAAACTTCTCTTCGACTCGTATAAGCCTGACTTGGTGCTCAACCTCGCACTGCCGTATCAGGATTTGACGATTATGGACGCTTGCCTGGCTTGCGGCTGCAACTATGAGGACACCGCCAACTATGAGCCTAAGGACGAAGCCCACTTCGAATACTCATGGCAGTGGGCTTACAAGGACCGCTTCGAGAAAGCAGGACTGACCGCTATCCTCGGCTGCGGCTTCGACCCGGGAGTGTCGCAGGCTTACACTGCGTATGCTGCAAAGCATGAGTTCGATGAGATTCAGTACCTTGACATCGTCGACTGCAATGCCGGCAATCACCACCACGCGTTCGCAACCAACTTCAACCCTGAGATTAACATCCGCGAAATCACACAGAAGGGACTCTACTATGAGGACGGAAAGTGGATTGAGACTGCTCCGCTGGAGATTCACAAGGAACTGAACTACCCGAATATAGGGCCGCGCGAGAGCTATCTTATGCACCACGAGGAACTGGAAAGTCTCGTCAAGAACTATCCTACCATTCGTCGCGGACGTTTCTGGATGACTTTCGGAAAGCAGTATCTGACGTATCTCGACTGCATTCAGAACCTTGGAATGAGCCGTATCGACCCCGTCACCTACGAAGCACCGCTTGCCGACGACCCGACAAAGACTGTCAAGGTCGACATCGTTCCTCTGCAATTCCTCAAGGCTGTACTGCCTAATCCGCAGGATTTGGGTTCCAACTACGACGGCGAGACGTCTATCGGCTGCCGCATACGTGGCCTGAAGGACGGAAAGGAGCACACATATTATATATATAACAACTGCCGCCATCAGGATGCATACAAGGAGACGGGCATGCAGGGTGTGTCCTACACGACCGGAGTACCGGCAATGGCTGGCGCAATGATGTTCTTCAAGGGACTGTGGAAGCGTCCCGGAGTGTGGAATGTTGAGGAGTTCGACCCTGACCCCTTCCTCGACGTGCTCAACAAGCAGGGCCTTCCTTGGCACGAGCTTCGCGACATCGACCTCGAGCTCTAAGCCCGCAAACCGCCTCCGCAATGCGGAGGCCCGCAGAACGCCGCCAGCAACAGCACCAATCGCATTAACGAGGCGGCGTCCGGTATGCTTCGGCGCTGCCGAAGCCCCTCCCCTCACCAACAAGAAAAAACAAAACCAAACAAAGAATAACGATGGCAAAAAAAGAAGAAACTGACGAAAAGAAACAGCAGAGCGGCAAGTTGGAGGCTCTCCAGGCTGCTATGTCTAAGATAGAGAAAGACTTCGGAAAAGGAAGCATTATGCGCATGGGCGACGAACACATTGAGGACGTCGACGTAATACCTACCGGCAGCATCGGACTCGACGCAGCCCTCGGTGTCGGCGGCTACCCACGCGGCAGAATAATAGAAATCTATGGCCCTGAAAGCTCTGGTAAGACGACTCTCGCCATACACGCTATTGCAGAGGCACAGAAGCAGGGCGGCATCGCAGCATTCATCGATGCGGAACATGCCTTCGACCGTTTCTATGCTCAGAAGCTTGGTGTCGATGTCGATAACCTTTGGATTTCACAGCCGGACAACGGTGAGCAGGCTCTCGAAATAGCCGACCAGCTCATCCGTTCGTCTGCCATTGACATCCTCGTCGTCGACTCCGTGGCTGCCCTTACACCTAAGAAGGAGATTGAAGGCGAGATGGGCGACTCTGTAGTAGGTCTCCAGGCACGACTCATGTCGCAGGCTCTACGCAAGCTGACGTCAACAATCTCGAAGACGAACACATGCTGCATCTTCATCAATCAGCTCCGCGAGAAGATTGGAGTTATGTTCGGCAACCCAGAGACGACAACAGGTGGTAACGCACTGAAGTTCTATGCTTCCGTCCGCCTTGACATCCGTAAAATCACTCAGATAAAGAACGGCGACCAGGTCATTGGTAACAACGTCCGCGTAAAGGTCGTCAAGAATAAGGTTGCACCTCCTTTCCGCAAGGCTGAGTTTGAGATTACCTTCGGTGAAGGCATCAATAAGATGGGTGAGATTGTAGACCTCGGTGTACAGTACGACATCATCAAGAAGAGCGGAAGCTGGTTCTCATACAACGGAACCAAGCTCGCCCAGGGTCGTGAGGCTACGAAGGCAATGCTGAAGGACAATCCGGAGCTCGCCGAAGAGCTTGAGGGACTTATCAAGAAGGCTATCAGCGATAGCAAAGAGTAAGTTCCTGACAAAATAAAAATCCGTAAAACCCGCTTAATCAGAGGTCTTACTACGACATCAAATTAAGCGGATTTTACGGATTTATAGTATCTGGTAAATTCCTGTTTACTTCTCCTCGGCCGAGGGTTCTGCCTTTTCAGCCTCAACATTGTCTGCATTCTCCGGCTCCTTGTCTTCGAAATCGGTAACGCCAGCCTTAACAAGTATGTTGTACCACTGCAGCAATTTCTTTATATCACTGTTGTGAACGCGGTCTCTGTCGAAGTCAGGCACAAATGAAGCGAAGTAGTCCTGCAACTCCTTTGGCGATGCTTTCCGCCAGTTAATGCTGCATTCCTTGCCACCTTCCTTGTCGCGCAAGCGCCCAAGGATTGTGAGAAGGGGAAGGTCTTCGCTCTCCGTGAACATCGTAATGTCCGACAATGACGTTATACGGTCGGTTGCGAACACCGGAATACGGTGCTTTGTACCGTCTAAAGCCTCAACGATGAGTTTCATGTTTCCGCGGCTTACCAGTTTGTAAAGTCCCGGTTTGCCTGCTACAGATAATATAGTCTGTTCCATTTCTATAATTGATAATTTGACAGTTTGTACCTAATGATTATTCTTTAATTGATTTTTTCCAATTCCACATCTATAAGACAGCAGTCTCATCAGAAGCCCATCTCCGGCAGAATCTTGTCCAGTTGTGCATCAATATCAGCACGTCCGTCATTCACGATGACGTAATCGCAGCGGCGGGAGACTTCGTCCTGAGGCATCTGACGGTTTATCCACTCGATTGATTTCTCCCTGCTGATGCCGTCACGGTGCATTATCCGCTCGACACGGGTTTCGAATGGCGCCGTAACGCAGACTATCTTGTCATACCGGATGCGCTTGTCGAAGCCGCTTTCGAATAGTATTGCTGTCTCAACCCAGTCGTATCCGCTTGCCTCAAAGTCACGCGCCACAGCAGGATGGACAACATTGTCGACCTGCTGGGCATTTTCTTCACTCGCAAGAATATACTTGGCAAGTACGCGTTTCTGAAGTATGCCGTCCTGATAGACATCTGCGCCGACGAGTTCCGACAACTGCCGTTGCAGTTCCGCTGAGCTCCGCATGAGCCGTTTGGCACCGGCATCACAGTCGTAGACCTCTATTCCCCTTTCATGGAGCAAGCCGCAGACGTACGATTTGCCGCTGCCTATTCCTCCGGTAATAACAACTTTCATCGTGATTCAATGAGATAATCGACTTCATCGGTGACCACTCGTGCGTTGCGGACATTCGAAGGGGACCGACCGACAAAGACATGGCACCGTTCCGACTGGTTGTTGGCAATCTCACGGTAGTCGACGTAGACCTTAAAGCCTTCCGGCAGCAATGCTTTCGTGACCCTGTCCTTAGGCATCCGCTTGAGTTGGTTGACTCCAACGACGAACTTCACGCCTATCTTCGGTGGGAATATGCGCATTATCTTGTCCTCCGGAACGTTCTGAGGCTCTATCGGCACTTCGACAACCTCTTCCGTCATGATGTCCGGGAAGAGCTTCATCGTCACAGTGCCGGGCTCGAACTTGGCGCCGCGGATGTGCCGCAGCTGTACTGTAAAGTCACGGGGCTCCGACAGTCCGGTAATGTTCTGCCTCACAGTGTACGCCTCCCGGATGCTGTCAAGCGTCCTCTTGCTGGCGTAAACGGTAACACTGTCGGGCGAGAACTGCGTCATGGCGAGGTAATAGTCGCCTCCCGGGTTCACTCTTCCAAGCATCCGGACCGGCACTTTCTTGTGTTGTCCGTAGTTGTAGAAGAACTCTATGGCGTCAGTCTTTACCGAAACAATCTTCGAAGAATTGTATAGTTGAGCGAGAATAAGCCTCTGCACGTCGGCAACGGGCACTACGCCGTGACCTTTTCCGTCAGCATATTGCTGGAAATTGATGCGTATCGGTGTGAAATGATGTCCGTAGAGGTAAGTCGCAATGGTGTATCCCTTGTCGCGAACGGTGAACCGCACGGTGTCTGTCATATCGTTTGTGACGACTACGTTACGTGGAACATTGACAAGTTCCACCCTTATTGCTATTTCCTTCTCGTAGGTTTCGTTCAGCGTAATGATAAGCCAGAACGAACTACTGAGCAACAGAAAGAACAAAAAAATCAGAAACTCCCTGCTGAAAATCCTCTTCAGGAAGTTCCTGAACACGCTATATGTCCACGACAATGCAGACCCGCTCATACGCCACGGTTTACTTGTTATTTACCTGTGCGCCGTCAGTTGCGCTCTGAAAAACGTAACCCTTGTCGACAGTAATGACCACGCCGCGGGCGATTTCCAAGTCAACGGTGTTATCGTTCATGTTGATGCGCTTCACTGTTCCGTGTACACCACCGCCTGTAACGACAGGTGAGCCCTCCTTAAGGGCGTTCTGGAACTTGCGGATTTCCTTCTGTTTCTTCTGCTGCGGGCGTATCATGAAGAGCCACATGATGACGAATATCGCCACCATCATCAGTATCATGCCCCATCCGCTGCCCTGTCCTTGAGCGGCAGGAGCGGCTGCCAATAAAATTGCTGTGTTCATTATTCTTTGTTGTTATTAAAATTATCTTTGCTGTTTTCCCTGCCACCGGTGCGGTGCTGGCGTGGTGCCATGGGCTTGAATATCTTGTGCGTGTCGTTCAGATAACGTGCAATGCCATCCAGCATACCGTTTATGAAGCGGCTGCTCTTAGGCGTACTGTACACCTTCGACAACTCGACGTACTCGTTAATGGTAACATTGACGGGGATGTTGGGGAACGTCATCATCTCAGCAATTGCTATCTGCATTATCACAACGTCCATATAAGCGAGTCGGGAGAAGTCCCAGTTGCGGCTTGCCTCACTCATATAGTGCTGGTAAGTGTCAGCGTTGAGTATCGTTGCACGAAATAGCTTGATGGCAAAGTCGCGGTCTTCCTCATCCTTATATTCCGGAAGGAGTTCCTGATCGGCATCGCTGTCAGCCGTGAAGCGCTTAATCGTCTTTATAACGAACGTGTCGACGATTTCCTTATCATCGTTCCAGTAGAGGCTCTTGTCCTCAAGAACGGCATCAAGGTCGTCGTTCTCCTGTATCAGAGTACGGTAAATCTTACGCCATATCTCGCGGTCAGCATCATAGCTGTCGTCCTCGCTAGCCATGTAATCTTGGTAAATGGAACTTTGTTCAATCTGATCACAAAGCTTCCTGACAGTCTCTATGTCGTTCTTCCACGTCAGATTCTTATCCTCAAGGAACGCATTGAGCTGCTTGTTAGCCTCAAGCTGTGCCTCGAAACGGTTGTTGATGAAGCGTGTTGACGGCATTTCGCCCTCCTCACGCTGTGCCCTTTGTGTGGCAATCTCAACGCGATGGCGTTCCTCATTGGTAATTGCAACTATAAGTTCGAGTAGATAATTGTACAGGTCGTAGGCTTTCGACAGGCTGAAAAGCAGCTCTTTCTCTGCCTTGTCCATGTTCCCGTCGCCATTCTGATAGTATGCATAGGTTAACTGAACTATCTTTATGCGAATTAATTCTCTATTAATCATTTTTTAGTTCTGTGGTTTTTCTGCTTTTTTCTCTTACAGTATGCAAATTTAATCATTATTCGAAACATCTGCAAGAAATAGTTCATTAATTATGTGTTTTTTTTGTGTTTATTTGTCAGTTTCGCAGAAATTGAGTACCTTTGCACCGCTTTTTTGCTAAGCACTCTCGTGTAATGGTAAATTAAGGCACTACAATTAACTTCTTAATTTTAGAGTAACACAAAATGAAAGAGATTACAATTTCGGGTCAGAAGCGCACAGTCCTTGGAAAGAAAGCTTCTAAAGCCCTCCGCAAAGAGGGTCTCGTACCATGCAACATCTATGGTGAGGCAAAGGATGAGAACGGAAAGCCAGTTGCACTTGCATTCGCTTCACCAATGAGCGAGCTCCGCAAACTTGTCTACACACCGCACATCTATGTTGTAAACATCAACCTCGACGGTGAGAGCCATACCGCAATCCTGAAGGAATTGCAGTTCCATCCAGTCACAGACGCCCTTCTTCACGTTGACTTCTACGAGGTTAACGACCAGAAGCCAATCACAATCGGCGTACCTGTTAAGCTGAACGGTCTTGCACAGGGTGTCCGCGACGGTGGTCGTATGAACCTTTCTATCCGCAAGATTGACGTTACCGCTCCTTATCAGAACATTCCTGAGCACCTCGATATCGACGTTACCAGCCTCCGTCTCGGCAAGAGCATCAAGGTCGGCGACCTCAGCTTCGAGGGTCTTGAGCTTGCTACACCGAAGGAAGTCGTTGTATGCTCAGTCAAGATGACACGTCAGGCAGTTGACACAACAGCAACTGACGAGGACGCAGCAGCTGATACTGACGCAGCAGCAACAGACGACGCTCCAGCAGCAGAGTAATATTTGAATCAATATAATTGGCAATTGGTAACGGCGTTATCAGTTGCCAATTTTTTAATATGTAAGTTCTACAGTGGACAAATATTTGATTTGCGGACTCGGAAACCCAGGAGACGAGTATGCCGGGACCCGCCACAACACTGGATTTATGGTATTGGACGCTTTCGCAAAGGCGTCCAATGTTGTTTTTGACGACCGCCGTTACGGTTTCGTCGCTGAGACATCGCTGAAGGGAAGGAAGATTTTCCTCCTCAAGCCGACGACATTCATGAACCTCAGCGGCAACGCCGTGCGCTACTGGTTGAATAAGGAGAACATCGACCAGAAGCGCCTTCTCGTCATCTCCGACGATGTTGCCCTACCCCTCGGCGCATTCCGTCTGAAGGCAAACGGTTCCAACGGCGGGCACAACGGTCTCGGCCACATCATCCAACTGATAGGCCAGGACTTCGCACGACTGCGCATCGGCATCGGCAACGACTATCCGCGCGGTGGTCAGATAGACTGGGTGCTGGGCCATTATACAGACGAACAGATGAAAACGTTGCAGCCTACCATCGACACGTCTGTGGAAATCATCAAGAGTTTCGTACTGCAAGGCATCGCCAACACCATGAACCAGTTCAACAGCAAAGGCAAAAAGTAAATGGCAAACGAAAAGAATCTAAAGCTGCCGAAATCAGGCGAGACCGCACGCATTGACAAATGGCTGTGGGCGGCACGCATTTTCAAGACACGAAGCATTGCCGCCGATGCCTGCAAGAACGGTCGTGTGACAATAGACGGAGTCAATGTAAAGCCAAGCCACAGCATAAAGGCGGGCGAGGTAATCAATGTCCGCAAGCCGCCTATCACGTATTCCTTCAAGGTGCTGGCATGCATTGAGCAGCGCGTCGGTGCAAAACTGATTCCGCAGGTCTATGAGAATGTGACCGAGAAGAAGCAGTACGAGATACTGGAGATGAGCCGCATCAGCGGATTTGTCGACCGCGCGCGTGGCACGGGACGCCCAACGAAGAAAGAACGGAGGCAGATGGACGACTTCGCAGATGCTGCCATGTTCGGCTTCGACGACTGGGACGACGACTGGGACGACGAAGAATAAATTCGTTCAGAAACGCAATAACTGACTATATTATTGCGTTATACATTTAAATGTACCGTAAGAAATGAACCCACAACTACTCCTATATATTGCCATAGGTCTCGGTGCCTTTGGCGTTGTACTTGCCCTGATATCAATAGATGTAGCACGGCGCAGACTGTCTGCCGACGACTATAACGAGCTTGTCGACTATATTGACGACAAGACGAAAGACGCCGTAAGCGAAATTGACGACAAACTAAAGGCTGCAACAGCCAAGAAGAAGGAAGAGAAGCCAGCAGAGGCGGCTCCGAAGGCAAGCCAACGACGACAGGAGGAGTATTTCTATCAACAGCCGCAACCAGCTTATCAGCCACAGCAGCAGCCCGTCTATCATCAGCCACGGCCTATCTACCAGCCACAGCAGCAAGCCCCGGCATTCGCACCTGTACCCCAGCAACCGGAACAGCAGCGTCCCGTAGGCGACATTACAATAGGGTTTTTCGCCATGAACAACGGCGACAGCTTCACGGCTATTTCCGATATGCCAGCCGCCGACACCCTTTTCCGTGTCAACTTCGGCGGCAGCCGCAACCAGGCTAACGGTACTTTCGAGTTCACCGGAACTATAGAGCAGTTGCGTTCGCTTGCCGACAACATCGTTGGAAGCGCAGTTACGCTCATCAACGGTGGTGCTGACCTCAGCAACGCAACACGTTACATAACGGCATACAAGGGCTCCGTGGCTCGCATGAACAACCAGTGGACAATCATCACACCCGTAGTGCTTCAGTTAGGACGATAGACAAACTATGGAACATCGCATAAGACTTTGCATCTTCGTAAGCGGCAACGGCACAAACTGCGAGAACATAATCCAATATTTCCAGCAAAAGGGAAACGCCGACATAGCATTCGTACTCAGCAACAGCGCCAAGGCATTCGCCTTAGAGCGTGCCAAGCGCCTCGGAGTGAAGACTTACGTACTGTCGAAGGCTGAAATCAACGACGAGAATGTCCTTCTTCCACTTATGAAGAAAGAGCAAGTCGACTTCATTGTCTTAGCCGGTTTTCTGCTGATGATACCCGATTTTCTCATCAACACTTACGACCACCGCATGATAAACTTACACCCTGCCCTACTCCCGAAGTTCGGTGGCAAGGGAATGTACGGTCATCACGTTCACGAAGCAGTGAAGGCTGCCGGAGAAACGGAGACAGGCATGACGGTTCATTGGGTCAACCGCAAGTACGACGACGGTGAAATCCTCGCTCAATACCGTACTCCAATCTCCCCCGACGATACCCCTGACGACATCGCCGCCAAAGAACACGCCCTCGAAATGAAGTATTTCCCGAAAGTAATCGACGAGGTTATCAGCAAAATTTAGGCATTAACATAATTTTAACGGGCACATCCGATTAATTCATTTAATCCGATGTGCCCGTCAATTTATATTATCCGTGTTATTCGTGCTATCCGATGTAAAATTCAATATACATCTCACGCGGTATCCGTTTTATCCGATGTGCCTGACAATTATTTAGCGGGGACCGCCGAAGCCGCCACCTGGAGGTGGAGGACCGAAGCCGCCACGCGGTCTTCCAAAGCCACGACCGCCATCTGGTGGAGGACCACCAGGACCGTCAAGGCCACTTCTGCGGTCGCGGTTTTCCTGCCTTGCCTGCCTACCACCAAAGAGATTGAGACGGTAAGTGGCACGGAACATGATATAGCTGTTTATAGAATTGTACTCCGTATCGGTACGGCTCATAGCGCTGATGGCACGACTGAGGTTGCTCTGCTTGTGCAGGATGTCATAGAACTGTACACTCAGCGTGAGTGCATTGCCCTTCATCAGCGATTGGGACAACTGCGCATTCCACAACAATTCATTGGTGTTGAGCGACGCATCGTTGTATCCACGGCGGCTCTGCTCGTGCAAGTCGGTCGAAAGACTCATATTCCACGGTAGCGTCAGGATAATGTTAGTACCGTAAGAGAACTGCCACGTGTTGAGATTACTCGTTGCCTGGAGGTTGTTCTTTGTGTGGGTGTAGTTGAAGGAGCCGTCGAGCTCAAACTCAAGCCAACTGTTTCGGTAGCTGCCCGAAAGCCTCTCGCCGAGAGTAAGGCTATTCGTTATGTTCTTCTCCATGTTGTCCATGTCCTGCAACTGCAAGTAACTGGCATAGCGGTTGTAGTTCGCCGTCGTGAACGTATTGATGTTCCACACACCGGCAGTATCAATACTCGTGTTGTACATTATAGCCGCGCTGCCGTCCCAGTTGCCGTTCACGTTGACAGGCTGCACCGTACGCGCTCCAGTCTGCGAGTCGTAGAAGACGCTGTTGCCAATGGCGTTGCGCGTGGTGGAGAAGTTAAGGAACGTCATGAAGCTCTGCATGTGGCTCTGACGATAAGTATTGTAGAAGAACCGGAAACGATTCGTGAACGCGGGCTTCAATCCCGGGTTACCAAGTTGCACGTTCTGCGGGTCAGTATTGTCGACAATGTCGAGCAACTGACTCATGGAGGGCTGCGTGGTTGTACCGCGGTAGTTGATACGAAGGTTACTCTGGTCGCTGAACTTATAGCGAAAGTCGAACGTCGGGCTCCAGTTGACCACGTTTCGGGTCGTGTCCACGTGCACACCGAGGTAGTCCTGCATGTAGCTCGAGTGCTGGGGCTGAACCATAACACCAGCGTTCAGGCGCCATTTGTTGCGGTTCATGCGCAGCATTACCGATGCCTCGTTGGTGTAGACGCGGTATTCGGAGTAGCGACTCAAGTCCTGGTCGAAGTAATCGTCCATCTGTCCCGGCACAAGCGACAGGTAATTGTCCCATAAGCGATAGGCAGGCGTGATACCGGAGAACGTTCCCGAAGGCAGCGTTGAGAAGTCGTAGGTAGAGCGGTCGCTCTTTGTGAAGCTGTACTTATACTTGTAAGAGAATTGCAGATACGTTCTTCTGGCTATCGGCTCACTGTAGGTTGCCTGCAAGGCGTAGTCCCACGATTTTGTCGGCATTGTGTTGTAGCGGTACGCACGGTATGTAGAGTCGCCGCCGAGGGCATTCTGCAGCTGGAAGTATTGCAGGTCCTGAGTAGAGAATGTCTTTGAGCTTTCGTCATCATAGTCGGCATCGGCACGCAGCGTTACGTTGCGTCCGTTCTTCCCGAGCTTGCGATTGATTTGCAACATACCGCCCAATTTGGTTGCATCGCCGTAAGTTATCTTCGTCGTGCGCTGCGTGTTCACCATGAGACCCTGCTCGTCCAGTTTCTGCATTTCAGCCTCATCGAGCGGGCTATCGGTATAATCGTATGGGTCATCGTTGTATGATGCCGATGTGCTCACTGTCTGTCCGTCAGTCTTCGTCAACTGTATATTAGGACGGAACATGATGTCCCACATCGAGTCTGGAGTCCACTCAAGACGGAAACGGCCGTCCCACGAGTTGCTACGGGTGAACGCCTGCGACAGACTGTTGCCGTATGAGCCCTGCGTTGCTACGAAGTTCTCCGACGAGACACGCGTACTGAGGTCGCCGTCGCTATGGTTCCAGCGCACGGAGCCGTCCCACTGGAGCGTCTTCTTGTTGTCGTAGTTCATGTTGAGGCCTATCATCTTCGTTGCGTTCAGTCCTTGCCGCACTCCGCCAAAGCCACCTCGCGGTCCGCCTCCGAATCCCATATCGTTGACGTTGTTGGCATTTCCGAATGCCATCATGCGGAACTTGTCGTTGAAGTAAGCCCCCATCGCCTTCTCGGAGTAGCGGCTCTTGGTGCCGATACTTAAGTCAATGTTGGAGAACATACCCTTGTTCATGCCACGCTTGACACCGAAGTCGAGCACGGTCTGCTCTTCCCCATCGTCGATACCTGTAACGCGGCTGAGGTCGCTCTGCTGGTCGTATGCCTTGACAGTGTTCACTATCGACGTCGGAATATTCTTCATAGCCGTCTTGGTGTCGCCGGTCATGAATTCCTTTCCGTCGATAAGAATCTTCTGAACCTGCTTTCCGTTAATCTTGATTGTACCGTCGTCGCCGATTTCGGCACCCGGCAACCGCTTCACAAGTTCCTCGAGGGTTGAGCCTTCAGGCACGCGGTAGGCGGCAGCGTTATACTGGAAGGTGTCGTTCTTTAGCACCACCTTCGGCGGAATGGCTGTTACGGTGACTTCCTTAAGCGTGTGTGAGTCGGCCGTAAATTCCAATTGACCGACGTTTACATCCTGATTATTGGCTATGGTGACATTCTGATAAAGCGTCTTATAGCCCACATAGCTTGCCTTCACTATGTAACGGCCGTTCTTCGGGGCTGTTAACCTGAAGGCTCCGTTGTCGTCCGTGACGATGCCCGACACGTAAGTCGAGTCGGAATTGTCGTTAAGAAGCTGCACAGCGGCATATGGTACCGTTGTCTTCATTTCACCATCGTAGAGCGTTCCCGTAATTGTACGGTTCTGGGCGCCTACTGTCAGTACGGCAATGAAGAGCAACGCTATGGCGAGTAAAGTCTTTTTCATACATTGATTGTCTTTATCCTGAAACGAAATCTTGTTCTTTATGTTTGTGTCCGCAAAGATAATGCTTTCCTATATAACGTGTATTTTTATTCAACGAACGTACCGATATCTTCAACAAGTCGGATGTCACGCCATCCTTCTGTATCAAACACGGTCGCCGGAATACAGCGTGCAAAGATAGTGAAAAATCCAATTAATCAACATTATAACATTATTATATTTGCGGAGTTAGGGAAAATAGACTATCTTTGCAAGAAGGTAACATACCGAAGGGGTATATAGACTATGGCAAAAGAAAAATCACAATCGAATGTCCGGGAACGGACCGACATACGGGAGCCGCACAAATGGGCGGTGATATTTTGGAACGACGACTTCACGACTATGGACTTTGTCGTGAAGGTTCTGCACGATGTCTTCCTTAAATCAGAGAATGAAGCTGAGAAACTCATGATGGACGTTCACGAAAAGGGCAGTGCCGTCGTCGGACTGTACACGTATGACGTTGCCGTCAGCCGCACGCAAGCAGCTACGGGCATGGCTCGCGAAGAGGGATTTCCACTGAAGATAACTTTCAAGGAGGTGTGACGATGGCAAACATGATGAAAAACAACGACGAGGTAACGAACATGCTGCAAGCGGCCGTTGAACTGGCGAAGGAGCGGCGCCACCAGTTTGTTATGCCGGAGCACATGCTGTACGAGATGACAGACATACCGGAAGTTCGCGATACGCTGATAACATTCTCCGTGCAGCCACACAAGTTGCCCGATGAGCTTGAGGAATTCTTCAACCAGCAAGAAGCCGTTCCGGACGATATGGAGTACTCCCCCGGTCTGTCGCAGCAATCGGCTCAGCTCATGCACCTTGCTTTCGTTGAGGCATACGACTCGGGGCAGAGCGAAGTAAACATTCCGCATTATGTCGGAGCATTACTGAAACTCGATGAGTCATGGGCGGCTTACCTGCTGAAGGATGCTGTCGGTGAGGACACAGCTGGTTTTCTGGCCTGCCTCATCGACGAGTACAGAACGGATGACGAGATGGATATGTTCGACGAGGAGCATCCGCTGTTCAGCTTCGAGCCCGCAAAGGAGTCGAAATCGTGGCATGACCTCGTCACATGTGTCAACGATGATGTTGCCAATCATAATCCGCTTATCGGCAGAGAGGCTGAACTGGAACACACTATACAGGTTCTGTGCCGCAAGGACAAGAACAATCCGCTGCACGTCGGTGAGCCGGGAGTCGGAAAGACGGCACTCGTCTACGGCCTGGCAGAGCGCATAAACGAAGGCAATGTTCCCGAAAGGCTGAAGGACTGCCGCATTTATTCGATGGACATGGGCACGATGCTTGCCGGAACACAGTATCGCGGCGATTTCGAGAAGCGCATAAAGCAGGTCATGGAGGGTGCGCGCAAGGAGGGCAACGTCATTATCTACATTGACGAGATACATAATATGATTGGTGCCGGACGTGGCTCCGATGGTTCGCTCGACGCTTCGAACATGCTCAAGCCGTACCTCGAGGCGGGCGACATTCGTTTCATTGGCTCAACGACCTACGATGAGTACAAGCGCTATTTTGCCTCATCGAAGGGCATCGTGCGCCGCTTTCAGGAGATTGATATTCAGGAGCCGACGATAAAAGATACCATTAAGATTATCAAGGGATTGCAGCCGAAGTACGAAGACTTCCACGGTGTGAGGTACACAGATGAGGCAATCGACTATGCCGTACGTGCTTCGGCGAAGTATATTTCAGACCGTTTCCTTCCCGACAAGGCTATCGACATAATCGATGAGGCAGGTGCTTACCGCGAGCTTCACAAGGTTCCGAAGAAGAGAGGGCCGCAGAAGGTCGACAAGAAACTGATGCAGCAGGTACTGACGAAGGTTTGCAAGATTGACGCTACGGCACTGAAGGAGGACAACAATGCGTCGCTGAAGACACTGTACAGTCGTGTATCGGCAAAGATATACGGTCAGGACGAGGCTGTCCGACAGATTGTCGAAGCGGTAGAGATGTCGAAGGCTGGTCTGCAAGACGACAACAAGCCGTTGGCTAGTTTACTGTTCGTTGGTCCGACGGGCGTGGGCAAGACGGAAGTGGCACGGGTTCTGGCAAAGGAATTGGGCGTCAGTCTCGTCCGCTTCGACATGAGCGAGTACACCGAGAAGCACACCGTGGCTAAGCTGATAGGCTCTCCGGCAGGATATGTAGGCTACGAGGACGGCGGACTGCTTACCGATGCGATTCGCAAGACGCCAAACTGCGTACTATTGCTCGACGAGATTGAGAAGGCTCACAGCGACATATACAATATATTATTACAAGTGATGGACTACGCTGTGCTGACGGATAACAAGGGACAGAAGGCTGATTTCCGTAACGTTATCCTTATCATGACGTCCAATGCAGGTGCTCAGTATGCCTCGCAGGCGAACATCGGTTTCAACGGACACACGACACGGGGCGAGGCTATGATGGCTCAGGTGAAGCGAACGTTCAAGCCGGAGTTCAGAAACAGGCTTTCGGCAACTGTCGTTTTCCACGATATGAACAAGGAAATGGCACGGAAGATACTGGACAAGAAGCTCGGTGAACTGCAAGAAAAGCTCACGAAGAAAGATGTCGTGATGAGCCTCAGCAAACAAGCCATGGAGTTCTTGCTGGCGAAAGGCTTCACACCGGAATTCGGAGCACGCGAGATGGACCGTGTAATAGCACGTGAGCTGAAGCCATTGCTGATGCGTGAAATTCTGTTCGGTAGTCTGAAGAAAGGCGGAAAGATTAAAATAGATGTGAAAGATGACGGTCTGGCGATTGGATAAGCACGTGTTGGCGTTTCCCGACCCTCACTATGGGGACGACGACGGACTGATAGCCGTAGGCGGTGACCTCAGTGTCGACAGGCTGCTACTTGCCTACAGCAATGGCATTTTCCCATGGTACGGCTTCCGAGAGGAGCCAGAAATAATGTGGTTTTGTCCTTTGGACAGGTTCGTTATCTTCCCCGACAAGATACACATAAGCCACAGTATGCGGACGCTGATTAACCATCGGACATATAATGTGACAATAAACAACGACTTCGACGATGTCATTGAAGGTTGCAGCCGTGTCGACGGGCGGTACGACAATACAGGCGCATGGCTCGGCAAGGATATGATTGCGGCCTACAAACGGCTGCACGATCAAGGTTTCGCGGCAAGTGTGGAGGTGTGGAAAGGTTCGGAACTTGCTGGAGGACTGTACGGAGTGACTATCGGGCGGTCGTTCTTCGGGGAGAGTATGTTCTCCTTGCAACCGTCGGCATCAAAGCTAGCGCTCATTGCTTTGGCAAAGATGATGCAGCAGGTTGGTGGAAATCTCGTCGACTGTCAGTTCGAAACGCCGCACCTCAAGACAATGGGAGGCGAGCATATCGGCTACGACGAATACATGAAAATCATCAGTGAGGAATAAAGTTTTGTTTGTTTGGAAGAGAATATGATAATAAGGAAAATTGAGAAGGACGGCGTCGTACTAGGCTCATGTGGCGTATTCCCCACAGACGGACTGCCAAAGGGATGGCGCGAGATAGTAAAATTCTATATGGACAAGCGTGCAAGGGGGAAGGGAATTGGAAGTCTGCTCTTCGAGAAGGCACTAGTTTCAGCGCAGGAGTTTGACTATTCTACGGCATACCTTGAGACTTTCCCGCAATTCGGCAGTGCTGTCGGAATGTACGAACGGTACGGCTTCCACGGCAAACAACGGTGATATAACACTTGTAGACGATAAAGTTACAGAAGTAACAAAAAAATAATAGACTCGTTGTTCCATATGTCAGATGCTTTCATAACTTCGCGTCATGGAAGCATTTGTTCTTGATATAAACCTCCCTACAGACTGGACGAGTCAACACTAAGTCCGTTAATCTCAAGAATAACCTCTTGCTTTCAGCAACAATTCCCTACCATTCAATTGCTTCAGGAAAAATAAAGCTGTCCTCAGTGGACAGCTTGTAAATGTTGTTTCGTGACTCCGGCGGGACTCAAACCCGCGACACTCAGAACCGGAATCTGATGCTCTATTCAACTGAGCTACGGAGCCAAGAATGAAAAATGTCACGCCTCGCCGATTAAGAAGCGGCATAATGACTATAAGGAGCCAAATGCGATGTATGCAAAAATCGCTTTTAGCGGATGCAAAGATAAGGATTAATTTTGGATTAGCAAAGAAACCATCGCTTTTTGTTTACAGTTCAAAACTGACTAAAAGATATTTAAATTAATATTTTTCTTTCTTTTTGAATAAATTTAGCCGATATCATATTGCATTTTCATTTTTATTCTATAACTTTGCACCCACATTTCCACAACCAACGAATAAATATAGGAGATTAATATGAGTAGACTTATCAAGCCCGATGGTTACAAGCCGCTGATGAACAAGCGTCAGACCGAACAGGGCATCAAACGCATAAAAGACTTTTTTCAAGAGAATCTCGCCACAGAACTGCGTCTCAGCCGTGTCACCGCGCCTCTGTTCGTACTAAAGGGACTGGGTATCAACGACGACTTGAACGGTGTTGAGCGCCCGGTGACGTTCCCTATCAAGGACCTTGGCGACGCAAAGGCCGAGGTTGTGCACTCTCTAGCCAAATGGAAGCGTCTGACCCTTGCCGAGTACAACATTGAGCCAGGCTACGGAATATACACCGACATGAACGCCATACGTGCCGACGAAGAGCTCGACAACATCCACTCGCTGTACGTCGACCAATGGGACTGGGAGGAAGTCATCACCCGCGACCAGCGCACGATAGCATTCCTAGAGAGCATTGTCCGCCGCATCTACAGTGCAATACTTCGCACGGAGTTCCTCGCCTGTGAGAGTTATCCGCAGTTGAAGCCGTTCTTGCCAAAGGAGATACACTTCATCCACAGCCAAGATTTGCTGGATATGTATCCCGACAAGACACCAAAGGAACGCGAAGACCTTATCTGTAAGAAGTACGGCGCCGTGTTCGTCGAGGGCATTGGCGGAAAGTTGAGCAACGGGAAGAAGCATGACGGTCGTGCACCGGACTATGATGACTGGTCGACAATAGCCGAGAATGGCAAGACAGGCCTCAACGGTGACATTCTGATATGGTATCCTGTGCTCGGTCATAGTTTCGAATTGAGTTCCATGGGTATCCGTGTTGACAAGGAAAGTCTGCTCCGTCAGCTGAAGCTCGAAGGCAAGGAAGAGCGTGAAAAACTGTTCTTCCATCAGCAGTTGCTCAACGGCAAGCTGCCACTGAGTATCGGTGGCGGTATCGGGCAAAGCCGTCTCTGCATGGTAATGCTTCACAAAGCTCACATAGGAGAGATACAGGCAAGTATCTGGCCGGAAGAAATGAAGAAGGAATGTGCCGAAGCCGGAATGCCATTAATATAGGGGAAAGCCGGAATTTTTTCGTACCTTTGCCCGCGATATGATTTATTACGACCAGGCAATAGCCACCGCCGACCGTGAATTGTCGGTTCGCCGTGCCCGCAACCGGGCGTTCATCATCAGTGAGATAGTAACATTTCTACTTGCTGTCCTGTCGATAGTACTCTTCACTACCGGCACCGGAGACGGACTGATGATGGCATTGGCAGTACTCTTCATCGCCTTATACATTTATATAAGGTTCACCGACACACGCAACGACAAAGTAATCCGTCAGTTCGAAGACATACGCTCAGCCTGCATCCGTGAGCGCAACTACCTCAATGGAAAGTACGACGACTTCGACGACGGGCGCCGATACGCCGATGCCAACCACCCTTTCACAACTGATTTGGATATTTTCGGACGCGAGAGCCTTTATCAGCGCGTATGCCGTGCCGTAACAACAGGTGGAGCCGATGCACTTGCCGAAGCTTTCAAACTGACCGACGGCCCACACGACGAACGCCATGAAGCCATCGCCGAGTTGGCTAAGAAGCCCGAACTGCTCATCGAGTTCAAGCGTTGGGGACAGCGTGGCGTTGCCAATACCACTGCCGTCCGCAAGGCATTCAACAACATTCAGACACTGAAGTTGCCGTCGTGGGCACGCAGCAATGTTGTGAAAGTCATCAGTTGGATATACCTTGCAGTTTTCATTTGCGCCCTTCTGTACAGCATTGCGACGCAAACCAATCTGCTGTCGATGGTCTGGTGGTGCATCATAAACTTCTTCGCCGTCTACATTATCTGCAACAAGAATATGAAAGCCATCACCGATGCCGTTGGCGGACTCGTCAAACAGCATGGCGTCTACGTCCAACTGGTAGCCATCGTAGAGCAAACTGAAACGCAGGAAACCGTCTTGGCGAACCTCAGAAACCAGGTCGCAGGTGCCAGCGAGTCGCTGAAGACTCTCGACGGAATACTCCAGCGACTCGAAAGCCGTGGCAACATACTCGGCCTTTTCATCTTCGACATGCTCTTCCTGTGGGATTATCAGATACTGAACAGTTTCAACCGGTGGCAGAAACGATACGCGAGCCACTTCGATCAGTGGATTGCCGCCGTCAGCCAGTTCGACATGCTCGTATCAATGGCAACATTCCGGTACAACGAGTCAGACTTGACAACAGATGCAGAGATAATCGACAGTGACAAAGTTGAATATGAGGCGAAAGGACTTTTCCACCCGTTCCTCGGCAAGAAGGCTGTCCGCAACGATTTCACCATCACCGACCGCAACTTCTATATCATAACCGGAGCAAACATGGCGGGCAAGAGTACGTTCCTGCGAAGCCTCGGAATAAATTACGTTTTGGCAATGAACGGTATGCCGGTGTTTGCCAGTAAGCTTACCGTCAGCCGTTTCCACCTGTTCACGTCAATGCGTACAACCGACGATTTGACACGCGGAATATCCTACTTCAACGCCGAGTTGCTTCGCTTGCAGCAAATCCTCGATTCGCTGAGAGACGACTCCCCTACCCTTATCATACTCGACGAAATACTGAAAGGCACCAACTCGGAGGACAAACTCTCAGGTTCTCGCATGTTCCTGGAGTATGTCGCCAAGAAGAACGTTACCGGCGTCATTGCCACCCACGACCTCAAGCTGTCTTCTATGGTAGAGGCATACGCTGAGCGCTTCCACAACTATTGCTTCGAGATTGCCCTTGGCACCGATGTTACATATTCCTATAAGATAACGCCGGGTGTCGCCCGCAACCAGAATGCAACCTTCTTGCTGAAGAAAATGCTGGAAAAATAAGCTGAAAATCTGCAAGCATACAAGCTAAACCACCGCAGGGGCGTCCCTGCAGTGGAAGATTTAGGGCAGCATGGATGACAGCGGACAATCATCATAAATATTTACAGTTTTCCAATAGTTGATGTTTGGGCTCGCGAAAGATGAGGTTTTGCAACGCGAAAGGTCAGCTTTGACAAGCCAAGAGGACAGCTTTCGTAAGCTCAAAGTTATGCTTTTGCGGAGACATTGATAATCAACGTGTTGCAAGAAGGAAATCTGCGAAACAGCGAAAGGAAAAATATTGACTAAAGATCGATTAGGCTCAATGACCTATTTATCCCTAAATATAATAATTTTAACATGTTGGATTAAAAAATATTAAATATTTCTTGCACGTTAGGATTGAAATCGTTATCTTTGCGCTGAATATCAAAAGATTGGGTGAAGGGATGATACGTAGGCAAGGCAACTTGTTCACTATGAATATTCCACTATCCAACCGACAAACAAAGAACCGAAAATCCAATTATGAAAAAATTGTTCGCAACAATAGCTTTTATAGCTGCAACTCTTTCAATGTCAGCCCAATCGGCAACAGAGTACCACAATCCAGTTCTGCCAGGATTTCATCCGGACCCATCGGTGGTACGCGTTGGCGACGACTACTATGAGGTAAACTCTTCTTTCCAATATTTTCCAGGTGTGCCAATCTACCACAGCCGCGACCTCGTCAACTGGGAACAGATTGGCAATGTGCTGACCCGCAAGAGCCAGTTGCCACTGAAGGACGCGACATCGTGGCTCGGAATATACGCTCCGACAATCCGTTACAACAACGGAACGTACTACATGATTACCACAAATGTTGGCAACGGCGGCAACTTCCTTGTCACGGCGAAAGACCCTAAAGGACCTTGGAGCGAGCCGATGTGGCTTACGCAGCAAGGCATAGACCCGAGTCTGTTGTTCGAAGGAGACTCTTGCTGGATGGTATCCAATCCTAACGGACACATAACTCTTTGCCGCATTGACCCGGCAACGGGCAAACAGCTGACGCCAAGCAGACCGATTTGGGACGGAGCCGGCGGTCGTTATCCTGAGGGACCACACCTCTACAAGAAGGACGGCTACTACTATCTGCTCATTTCGGAAGGCGGAACGGAACTCGCACATCATCTTACAATAGCGCGCTCACGCAATATCTATGGACCATACGAGGCCAACCCGGCCAATCCTATACTGACAAACTGCAACCATAAAGGCGAATCGAAGCAGATACAGGGCTGCGGTCACGGCGACTTTGTACAAGACACGAACGGCAACTGGTGGGTTATCTTCCTCGCCTATCGCAACTACGGCGGCTCATACCACCATCTAGGGCGCGAGACTTTCCTGGCTCCTGTCAGCTGGCCGGAAGGCGAATGGCCTACGGTCTATGGCGGTGAGGCTATCGATACCATCATGCATGCAACCACGTTGCCGTTGCAACCGATGGCAAAACCACAGTCACAATATATATTTAGTCAAGAGAAGGCATTCGGACCGGAATGGATTCACCTCGGTCAACCTGTCGAAAAGGACTACGAATTCACCGGCGATGCTCTGCGGCTGCATGCTTCCACGACTACTCACGACACCACGGAGCCTAACACTTGGGTAGGTCTTCGTCAGATTTCGCCCGTTGTTTCCTACGAGACAGAGATTGACTGCAAAGGTCTTGGCGATGCCGGCGCGGGCTTGAGCGTTTACCAAATCAACGACGGACATGCCGACTTAGTTGTAACAAGGACTGCGTCAGCTATCAAAGCGCAACTTCGCATTAAGCTCAAGTCTATCGATTACATTGCCGGCTCAAAACTTATCACCAACTCAAAGGCTCTGAAGTCGTCGAAGATTCAGCTGCGCATCACAACCGACAGCAACACTTACAACTTCTTCGTTAAGGACGGAAGCGGTCAGTGGAGTCCTCTCGGCTCACTGAATTGTTCACTTCTCTCAACCGAAGTCGCAGGCGGTTTCACCGGCGTTACGGTAGGACTCTTCTGCAACGGAGGCAGCGGCGCAGGCTATGCTGACTTCACTAGATTGACAATAGAAAACAAATAATAATAAACTAACTAATTCTACAAGTTATGAAAAAATATTTAGCAGAATTGGTCGGTACGTTCGTGCTGACTCTCATGGGCTGCGGAGCCGCTGTTGCTCTCGGCTGTGACCCTGTAAACAACATCCCTGCAACAGTCGGAACGGCTATCGCCTTCGGACTCTCCGTTGTCGCCATGGCTTACACCATTGGCGGTATCTCGGGTTGCCACATCAACCCTGCCATCACCCTCGGTGTTCTCCTGAGCGGCCGTATGTCGCTGAAGGATGCCATAGGCTACTGGATTGGACAGGTTCTTGGCGGTATTATCGCAGCTGCCATTCTGTATCTCATTACGAGCAGCACAGGTGTTAACGGCATCGAAGTTACAGGAACCGGTGCCAACGACCTTCAGTTGGGTATCACTCCGCTTGCAGGCTTCCTCGCTGAGGCTATCTTCACCTGCGTATTCGTACTCGTTGTGCTCGGTGCTACATCGAAGACAAACGGCGCGACCAACAACTTCGCCGGTCTTGCCATCGGTCTTTCGCTTATCCTCGTACACCTTGCCTGCATCCGTTTCACCGGCACTTCGGTGAACCCGGCACGTTCCATAGGTCCTGCCTTGTTCCAGGGCGGCACGGCACTGTCTAATCTTTGGATTTTCATCATTGCCCCACTGATAGGCGGAGCACTCGCTTCACTTATCTGGCGCGGCATAGAGCCATCGGAAAAGCAAGATAACTAACTGATTGCAATGTGCATCTTGCAAAACAAGACGACTGCTAATTGACACGGCAAAGAAATTAAACATTTTAACTTTTTTGTCACATCAATTAGCAGTCGTCGCTTTGTTTTACCGGAATAAAATGTTATTTTTGCAATCGGAAAAGCAAAAGAACATAATCTTTAAATTTAAATAACTATGGTAGATTACAAGAAAATCGGGCTTGTCAACACCCGTGAGATGTTCAAGAGAGCCATTAATGGTGGCTATGCAATCCCAGCTTTCAACTTCAACAACCTCGAGCAGCTTCAGGCTATCATCACAGCATCGTCTGAACTGAAGTCGCCTGTCATCCTGCAGGTATCAAAGGGCGCACGCAACTACGCCAACCCAATCCTGCTCCGCTACATGGCAGAAGGCGCTGTTGAGTTCGCAAAGTCTCTCGGATGCCATCATCCAGAGATTGTTCTGCACCTCGACCACGGTGACACCTTTGAGCTTGTAAAGAGCTGCGTAGACATGGGCTTCTCATCTGTCATGATTGACGGTTCATCAAAGCCGTATGAGGAGAACATCGCCCTCACAAAGCAGTGCGTAGAGTATGCTCACAAGTACGATGTCACAGTTGAGGCAGAGCTTGGTGTCCTCGCCGGTGTTGAGGATGAGGTCAGCGCATCTGAGTCTCACTACACAAAGCCGGAAGAGGTAATCGACTTCTCACAGCGTTCAGGTTGTGACTCACTCGCCATCTCTATCGGTACAAGCCACGGCGCATATAAGTTCAAGCCAGAGCAGTGCACACGCGACCCGAAGACAGGTCGTCTGGTTCCTCCTCCATTGGCTTTCGACGTTCTGCACGAAATCGAAAAGAAGCTCCCTGGATTCCCAATCGTGCTCCACGGTTCTTCTTCTGTACCACAGAAGTATGTCGACATCATCAACAAGTACGGAGGCAATCTGCCTGACGCTATTGGTATTCCTGAGGACCAGCTCCGCGAGGCTGCCAAGAGTGCAGTTTGCAAAATCAACATCGATTCAGACTCTCGTCTGGCTTACACTGCCGGTGTTCGTGAGACTCTCGCTAACCACCCAGAGTACTTCGACCCACGTCAGTACGGCAAGGTAGCACGTAACTACATGATTGAGATGTACAAGCACAAGATTACCGACGTGCTTGGCAGTGAGAACAAACTTGCTAATTGCGACTAAATGCGTAGCAGGCACATTCTTTTAGTTATAGCGCTGGCACTGTTTACGGTAACAGCACAAGCGCAAAACCGCAAGCCCCGTGTCCCGGACAACTACAAGGGCACTGGGGCAAGCGTCTACGACTTAGGCAGCGACCTGCCTGAGGATGCCTCAACGCAAAAGTCTGCCAAGAGCGACACTACCGTCAGCCGTACTGTTTCGCAAGCAGAGCCTCTCGTTCCGAACGTTTCCGTCGACGAGAACTATGTCCTGCAAGCAGAGGCAAGTTCACCTCTCGACAAATTGGAGGTTATCGACGACAGCGGAAAAGTTCTCCGCACGACGGGCCTCCACAACCAGACAAAGGCATCAATCGACTTGAATCAGTTCCCAAAGGAGACACTTCACTTCAAGTTCTATGGTGTTAACGGCGTTACGGAGGAAATAGAGTTGTCGCATTAAGAGCCCAACCGCTTAACAGCACATTGCTTACACTACGATGTAAAAGAATAACAATACTTGTAAAACACACAAAGGGAGGACGGTCCAAGTACCGTTCTCCTTTTTTTTGCCTACCCAAGCCCTCCCGAATGGGAGGGATGTTTTATCACCTAAAGCCTCTTTGTGCAGTATTGCGAGGTACACAATCAGCCGAAGAGACATTCTGTTTGGCTTTCGTTAGGTCTGAAAGAGGTCATGTAGAATTGTAAGCGTCTCCACGTTTGCGTCAACCCATAAAAAATAAGCCCCATGACAGATTCGCCATGGGGTACTTACTACATCTAATTTTGTTTAGTCCACTTGTCAGGCAGCAGTTCTCGATATTTCT
>Ga0256406_1000277_pt1 | contig 97388 bp, 77 predicted proteins | sample RumenRJG_03DNA_FD_185986 | JGI IMG/M metagenome (GOLD analysis project Ga0256406, IMG submission 185986) | Bovine rumen microbial communities from Lethbridge, Alberta, Canada - RJG_03 | ecosystem: Host-associated > Mammals > Digestive system > Stomach > Rumen | place: Canada: Alberta | collected...
TTTTTAGAAGAAACGGCATAATGGCAGGTATGGAAAATAAAATGCCGCGGACTATGGAATCTTAAATGCCGCGGATTATGGAAAAATATCTGCCGAAATTTATGGAAAAGTACTTGCCGGTTACAAGTCTATGGCGATCCAAACTATGTGGCAAAATGGAAAAGATACGTTGGTTCTACATACGATAATGTCATGTCTGATGATACCTTTCAGAAGTTACATGACGAGGCTTTTAGATATGTTGGTATGGCTTATGTCTGGGGTGGCAATAGTCCGGAAAAGGGATTCGATTGCAGTGGTTTTACTCAATGGTGCTATAAGTCTATAGGGATAAAATTACCTCATAAGGCTCAAGGACAATATGACATGACTGAGCATATCGGAGAGGATATTGCACGTCCCGGAGATCTTGTTTTCTTCACAGGGACATACAATTCTGATTCGTATATTACTCATGTTGAAATCTATCTTGGTGATAATCAGTGCATAGGTGCAGGAGATCCTATTAAAGTACATAATCTCTCAAGCAAATACTATAAGGCACATTTTGTTTGTTTTGGACGTGTTTCCAAATAGAAAGGATTTAATATGACGGATGAAAGATCAAAATATATAGAAAAGATAAGCATGGAATGGCAGGGTTTTTATCTATCTCAGTTGTCCGAAAGCAAGGCTAATATCTTTTCAAATTCTGACAGGATTTCAAAAAGGAGACAGGTTTGTTTCTTACTAAAAAAGTATGGAGCTAACCTGCCGGATATTACTATTCATAAACTTCTTTATCTCGATGATCTGACAGACGAGGCTATGAGATTCTGTACTGACAATTCGGAGATTGCCACAGAAGACGCTCTGAAAATCTTCTTGAATCTTTTTACCAGCGATAAATAATCGTGCTATTTTTGCCGTTTTGAAATTTGAAAGAGGAGATGTGCTTATGAAAAAAAATCATGTTTGTCTCCATCAGCACATGATGGAAAACAGAAAAAAATTCAGTTTTCTTCCAACAGTCCCATCAAAAATACTTGATAAAGTTTCCATCTTTTCACATGGCATAATTAAAATGCCATGTGATTTTTTTTCGATTTTTTTCTTACGACGGGGTCTTAGGGGTGTCCCCTAACAAGATGCATTTGTATTACAAAATGCGTATCTTGCAGTAATACATAGGTTGTAACAGGTCAGGTTGTAACAAGCAGCTTTTATATCCTTACATCGCCTATGCAGCACTTGTTACAAGTTGTAACAACTTGGCTGTTACAACTTGTAACAGCCAGAGAGTTGTAACAGGGTTGTTACAAGGTGTTGTTACAAGTTGTAACAACACCTATCATCATTTCATTTATTCTGATAAAGGAGAATTTTTTTATGGCTTCAAAAGATGATAAGATCTACAGAGTTTCCGGCAACAGTTCCGAGACCTTGGATGAGATCAGAAAAAAACTTATAGCAAGCGGAGCGCTGCGTGATGGTGTCTCGGATAAAGAATTTTTAGATTATATTATCACACACCTTTCTGAGTCTGGTCTTGAAAATCATAGTAATAACATTCCGGATGAGAGGGAAAAAGATAATTCAGATCCTCTGGTTGCTTCAAATGATTTACTGCAAACTTTAGAATCGATTTTAGATCAGGTCAAGGAAATTGCAGAGTCAGTTGGTATCATGAGACTGAAACTTCAAAAAAATTCTGATATAAATCTGAGTATCGATAATTCAAACAATAATTCTTTCGATGATCAATTTTTTTCTGATGAGAAAACATCTGATAAAAGCGAGTGGTATTCAATTCTCGAATCGCCTCCGGTGGTCTTTTCCTACGACTTATGGATTCCGGAATTTACACAAGATGAGATTGCTTATCTGAAAACAGTAGAATCTGATTCATATAACAAAGGCTATTTCTTGACCCGTGACGAAAAAGGACGATTAAAACTTCCCAGCGGACACTTTTATAATGATAATGATTTTCCATGTGATCAAAATGGAGTTGGGTATTGGCGCACGCCTTTCGGTTTCTATCCTCAGATTCAGTGTGAAACTTACTGGCACTTAACTCATCCGTCTTTTTTTCCTCATAGATTTTTCAAGGAACGCTCAAAAAAATTACAGAAGTGGTATGGTCGTAATCCTTCTGATGGTTGGATCAGTACAGTCGATCCTGACTATAGTTACGATACAGACCCGGTCAATTTTTTAATCACTGATCCGGTAGCCTTTATCAAGGATCATAATCTTGATTTTTGGTCTTGTGCTAAAGAAGGGGGTAAATATGAACAGATTGGATGACCGCATAGAAAAAGTAAATGCTGATATTTCTGCTTTACAGATACGGCTTGGTGAAAAGAAGGCGCTGCTTCAAGAACTGAAGCAGAAAAAGAAAGATGAGGAATTGAAAAAACGTATTGCAGAGAATGAAAAAATCAGAGTGGCTTTTGAGTCTCAACTTGACATCTCATCTTTGGAGGAATGTATGAAATATATTAATTCGGATTCTTCCGGTTCGGATAGGAAGGATTAATTTATGGCTGTAAAAAAAGGGCGAAGGGGACACATGGTATGTCTCCGATTTTCAGATTCTGAATACGAATCATTAAAAAGTCAGTTGGCAGAATTAGAGGAGTCTGGGAGAAAAGTTTCATTGAGCAATTTTCTCCGGCTGCAGATTTTTTCTTATTCCGGTGACCGTATCAGGATGATATATAGTGACATCCGTTCCATGCGATCAGAAATCCATTTCTTTCTTAACCGCATGGAAGATGGAAGAGATTTATCAGATCCGGATTTTATTGTTCTACTGAAAAGATACGATTCTAAATTGCTCGAACTTAAAAAGGAGGTAGAAAAACTTAATGGCTGTTACTGTTCTGAAAAATCTGAAGGAGAGTAAGATTCGTGGCGATCCGGCTAATCACCTTCGGCGTGCTATCTACTATATTATGAATCCTGATAAGACTGATAATTACAGACTGACATTTTCTAACTGTGGCATTTCTCCGGAGGGTATCTTTGAGGCAATGCTGCTCACAAAAGAAGATTATCAGAAAAGCTGGGGGAGACAAGGTTATCATTTCGTCATATCCTTTTCTCCCGGCGAATGTGATGAGAATACTGCGATGAAAGTGGGTAAGGACTTTTGCGATCAATATCTCGGAGATTCGTATGATTATTGCTTTGCTGTTCATAACGATCATCCTCACATTCATATCCATATTGTATTTAATTCTGTATCCCGGCTGACAGGGTTAAAATATCGGTATGTGGATGGTGACTGGGAGAAATATATTCAGCCGGTCACAGACAGTATTTGTCTAAAGTATGGCTTGTCAGAACTCGTCTACGACAAGAATGAAAAAAGAATCGGAAAGTCATATGCAGAGCATTCCGCTGAAAAGAATAATCACTTTACTTGGTCTAAAATCATTCGTGCTGATATAGATCAAGCAATTACTCAATCAGATGATATATCAGACTTTTTTAATATCATGAAAAGGTATGGCTATGATATTCGTATTGGTACGTCAAAAAGTCATGGAAAGTATGTTGCTTATTCTCATTCCGGTCTTAATTCTGAAAAAGGGAAAAAAGCTCATAGAGATTATTCCCTGGGAGATGATTATACATACGATAGGATAGAGGAAAGAATAGCATTAAAGGAATCTGTTCCAAAAACTTACATCGTTCCAAATGATTCTGATATTCCTTTTATTCCTCGTCCAAAAAAATATAAGATTCAGATTGCTCTTTATTCACGATACAAACAGGCATATCTTTTTCATTCTCTTGATCTTCAAGTCAAAGAACAGATTAGAGTGCGTAGAGACCTTATCCATATAACAGAGATTGCAGATGAGGCTACCTATGTCATAAAAAATAATCTTTTCTCATATGAAGATTGTGACAAAAGGCTTCATGAACTTAATGCTGAGTTAAAAAAGCTGCGTGACGAGAAAAATCTTTTTAATGGGAATCTTTTTTCTGAAGATGAGATTTCTGACCGTTCGGAGTATTTTCGGTTGTGTGATAGGCTTTCACGTTTCGAGACATCTCTTTCAGATTCGGAGTTTGAAAATATATCTGACAAAATCGAATCTTTGAGAGCAAAGTATAAGGACGATCCGATGATTCTTTCTAATACAAAAAATTCAGCAGAATATAAGAGTCTTTGTGATGAGAGAAGAATATTGAGAAGAATTCTTCGTGATAAACCTATTACAGATTCTGTTCGTGTTGATGTTAAAAATAACGATTATAAAGAAAAAGATATTATTAAAAATAAATCTATCAATCAAGCAAATAGCAAGAAAAAGGAGGTATAGCTATGGGTGTAAAGAAAACTTTTAGCCATAGCCAGATTTTAATGCTGGTAGATGAACATTCCAAGGATTTGGGTCTTGATGATGGGTATTCCAAGCTATTAAGAGATTACGAATCTCAGCAAGGAGTTTTCGAGATGATCTTTCATTTCGCAATTCGTGGACTGTCTTCATCGGCTGCAAGTGAGGCAATAAAAAAATCAGCCGGGAATCCCAGACTGATGAACGATTTATTGATTGAAGCACTGTGGGACAGATATATTCCTACAGACAGGCTGCAAAAGAGAATTCTTGATACAGAGAAAAAGGTGAAACGTGCGGTCTCGGAGAGTAAGGACATTAAAGATCATCTGATTTCCGAATATGATAAGGTGTTAAAAGAAAAAGACTCTATCATTGCGGAAAATAAAGAAGCGATTGCTGCTTTACGTTCCAGCATAGAGGAATTAAAGAAAAGGACAATATCTGAACCGATTACTTTTACTTTGTTTGGTCGAAAGCAAGGCAAAAAGAAAAATGAAGCGGATATTTCTACCAAAAGTATACAGAGAGATAGTCAGGCTTTTTTGGAAGAGTATGTCAATTCCGGCGAGTATTCGGATGAACAGATTGAATTCCTTGCTGATTGCCTTGCTGATGGAATCCCGGAGAGTGACTTAAAAAACTTTGCCAGTCCAAAAGTAAAAATTGATGTAATGAAAAAACTCAAATCATACTATGTTGCCGGACTTAATTCTTCGGATAAGAAATAGAGAAAATTTCTGTGTCATAGTCTGACACGGAATTAATAATGTTTTAAGCAGAGACAATTTTGTCGCTGCTTATTTTTTTTGGAGGTGATTTCTTCGATGTTAAAAAATGTTTTAAAGTATAAATTTGTTTTCCCATTGTTCCTGACAATGGGGATATGTTCCGGGATTGGTTTATATCACCATAATTTTCAAACTATAAAGCATAAGGAAGTTGGTTCACAGGTAAGTACGGTTGTAAAGCCTATACAAAGTAGCAGAGAAAATAAGCCAATAAATGCAGTTACAAAAACTTCTGTGTCAGACTCTGACACAGAAAAAGTAACTGCCGGTTCTAAATCAAATGATACTAAGTCGTATTCCTATTCCGATTTAAATAAGTATCTCTATGCGACAGCGAATCTGTTTATAAGAGATTTGCCATCCGTTGACGGTACAATCTTAGGAAGCCTTTCAATCGGGCAGGGGATACATATAATCGGACAATGCAATGAAACGGGGTGGTATGAAGTGAATTATAAGGGTATGGTTGGATATATTTCAAATGAATATGTTTCTGAATCAAAACCACAGAAAATAGGTTCTGTGTCAGAGTCTGACACAAATACAGACAATAATACTTCGGGAAATAGTGGAATAGAGACTGTTTCCGAACAATCTCCATCAGTCAAATATAACTGGAAATCCAATGGAACTACACAGGCTGATATAGACCGTGGAAATCTCATATTGTATAGAACAAATTACTGGGCTGCGGATATTGTTACTCCTATCGGCAGACAGATATATTCGCTTGGTAAAGGAGATATAGTCGTTGTTGATGGAGTTAGCGTACAGATTGACGGAGAGGTGCATAGTAATTATTGGGTTGATTATGTCGAAGATACGAGAGAAAAAATCGCAGCACAGGGTGGCGCTTATGACAGTCCGGCATTTCAGACTTGCGAACCTCACTCTTGCGGACCAATCGTCATTAAGTATGGACATAAAATATAAATTTTTTTCAAGACCGCACAAAACCGCACAAGGGGGATGTTAGCATTTATGATGAGAAAAGAAAAAGTTCCGTATCAGTGATGTTGGATTATTAAAGGAGGCTTTTTATTCTATGGAAAATGGGAAAGGTGATTTAGAAAAAAATAGTAAAGTATCTTATGGGATTTGGAAAACGAAGGATGGCAGGCTTCATATTCCTGATAAGGAGACTGTTTTGAATAACTGCTATCTCGCTCTTTTGCCAAAGTCTTTTATAAATAGAGATCTTGAGATTCTGCCTCATAAGCGTCTATCGGATGATGCTGATATTTATTGTGTCATATCCATAAACATCTACTATGAGGCGCATGATTCTATTGGATATTCGTATGTACCTTTGGATTATTTTCACAATAATAATATCAATCTTGAAGAAGCGTGGAAAAGGGCAGCGGCTAATACAATCAGGTTATCACAGCCTAAAGTTTTTCCGCTTTTCTTTTTCAATAGAGATATGTCCATATCGGAAAAAGATCAATATAAGATTGAGGCGCAGTCCGTGCCATATAATGCTGCCGGATGTATCGCTATACCGGGTTTCTTAAAAGCCGTATCAGAACATCTTGGACATAGTCTTTGGATTTTACCGCAAAACAATTCAGATCTTTGCATAAGAATGGAAGGCAAGGAATATCCGTGCAGCTTTTCTACAGTCAAATCATTAACAAACGAAGTAAAAGCATTAAATGCTAATGGCATCCCTGACAGAGTATTGCCGGATGATGAGATTCTGCATTTTGATATGGATTCCGGAAAGTTAGAATCCGGGAAAAAATATGTAGAAAAAAAGCTAGGTATTAATGACGAATATGATTTTGAGAGTGTTTTTGATAGAAAAATTTTTAGTATCTGATTTTGTGTCAGACTCTGACACATTGGAAAGGGGAATTTATTAAATGAATGAAGTTAATGTAAAAAACGTTGGAGCTGTTGTATCAGAAAGGAGGAAAGAATTAGGAATGTCTACACAGGAACTGGCTGATCTATCAGGTATTCTCGATCCGAATATGATTTCAGCTTTGGAGAATGGAAAGAGTCAGTATGGTGGTTCTTCCGGTCATAATGATGAACTAAGCGAAACAACACTACAAAGTGTTGCTACATCGCTCGGTTTAGATATGGAATCCATGCTTATAGGCGTGCTTAAACCGAAACCAAAACGAGAGACCTTAACGAAAGCGTTAAACAGGATTGATATATCGATTCAGTCCCTTAATGATGAGCGTTCTGATCTTCTCCATAAAATCGCTAATCTCGGTAATAGCAGATTTGAAGTGCGAACATATAATAAGTCCGCAGAACCGGCATATTCAATTTTTGACAATTTCAGACAATGCTTTCTTTCAAATAAAGACGGCAATGTTCTTCTTTTCAGAGATACAGGGACTGCATTCCGGTGGTGCGATTCATTTAATTGTGTGCCGGAGCATTTAGATGAGCAGATAGATGATTATGTCAAAGAGTGTGAAAATGATAAAGATTTCATACATTTTCTAAGATTGAAAGAAATGACATGGTATTGTCTATATGACTTTGATAGTGGTGTCCTTAATATGGACAGGGGATCATTTTCCTATGACGAGACAGAGAAAATCGTAGCTGATTACGGAAGTCCGTCAGTCGGTATAGCAAAGGTTACCGGCTATGCCGAAAAGAAAGGTGACGAACTTGAATATTCGTCCGTTGAAAAACTTTATCCTCCGGATAAGATACATAAAAATATAACTGAGGAACGGTCTGTTTCTGAAGATGAGGGAAAAGCTGCTGACGAAGATACAAATAAAAATAAGGCATTTACAATGTAATATATGAATGGAGGCTACTATGTCAGACGAATCCAGAAGTGTTTTTTTTGAACTTGAAAGATCATCCCAGTATGCTGCTATGGTTCTTAAGATGTCATATTATGGTGGCAAAGAAGTGTTAAAACTTATTCAATTTATGATGAGGCTACATCAGGAAGGCATTCTCTCACAAGCTGATTTCGAAGATTTTTCGACTTTTACTAAAATCTCGAAAGGTAATTTTCAGATAATCCGGATGCCTGTCGATATGAGAGGTATAACGGAATTTGAGAAGGAATCTCTTTTTAACAGTCTTGCGGCTCTTGGGAAAACAGAGGAACAATCTGCTTTTCTTGACGCTGTTGACAAATTAAAAAGTGATTTTCATGACTTTCGTGACAATCTTTCCGGGGAAAATATCGATGAAATAGATAATCTTATAGATAGTTTAAAGGGCGAACTTACTGAACTGGATAAGAAAGACATTATTTCTAAAATCAATCAATCTTTTACAGATCTTCCGGTTGTAAATACTAAAGAAAAAATTCAGGAGATAAAAAAATGCTTGTCTGACCTTGGTATAAACTTTTGCGTCATTCCTAATAGTGGCAGTTCGGAGCAGCCGATAGCGCAGGTAGCCGTTGATAAAAAAGATATTGAAAAATTCATGCCATTTTTTAACGGCTACATATGCAGACAGATGACAGGAGGCGTTCATCGTATGGATGCCTTGGAGTTGCTCTCGAATAATAATATTTCTTTTGTTCCGATACATCAGGACATATTAAGTAAATATGAGGAAATATTGAAAAGACAGGGTATAGATTATGCCATTGCGCCTGACAACAATCTTTCTGACGGAATAAGGCATATTGCATTTCCGTCAAACCAGCTTTCTAAAGCTGCTTCACAGTATGATCAGCTGAGACAGGCTCTTATGGAAAAGACAGGCGTAGATTATGGCAATTTTAATGCTCAAACCGTAAAACAGTTTGATGATTCTGCGAGTTGTTCGGTTGACGAATCAATTGCCGGTATGAGAGAGGCTAATAAAGATATTGATGAGTGCATGAGTAAATTTGAGGGAGAATCTATTAATTCTCCCTTCGCAGACGCTTTATCCGGAGCAGGGATTGATCCAAGAAATTCGGAAAGTTTTGAGTGTGGCGAGTTTTTTGAAAACGAAAACTATGTGCCTTTATCCGTTTATGATTCTCTTGTGAACAATGATGAAGATACGATCCTTAAAAATGTTCAGTCAGAATCGCCTGATCGCTTTTCGTTTAGAATTCCGGGTACATGGGGAGAAAATGAGCAGATTCTCTCTGTTGATAAATCGCAGGTTTTCAAGGATACTGCCAGAAACAGATTTATTGTTTTTGTAAATAAGAATGAATCTCCGGCTGTACTTACAAAGAATGGCATTTCACGAGACTCGTTTAAGAACGGTATGGATCTTTATCAAAAGTTCAACAAAGAACATCAGGATTCTTTTGTAACTATTAAGCCTTCAGAACTTAAATCAATCGCTAATGATCTTCCGAAAATTCCAATAAAGTGAGGCTTACCATGAAAAAAGATATGTTTCAGCCGGCTGTCAAACGTACACTTTCTCCGGCGGTTTATGTGGCAGCCGGAGTTGTGATATTAGGCTTTTGCTATGTTTTTTCTGTTGTTTTTCTTTATCCATCTCTTAATGTCAGTAATGTATCAAAGTATCTTGTGCAAGGCATAAGGGAGCATAATGTAAAGATCTGGGAATACTATAACCAAAAGACTTTTCCTTGCATGGGTGTTGGTCTGATTCTCTGGGTCTTTTTCTGCCAGTATATAGCCTATACTTTTCGTAATTACCAGACCGGCAAGGAATACGGAGTAGCAGACTGGGCAGATCCGTTTGAGGTTTCTGCAAGGAGAGCGAATTCTGATGATTCTAAAAATAGGTATCTGACAAGAAATCTATCTATCGATACTCAGGGGAAGGGCAAACCTTCAAATAATAATATGATTGTATATGGATCATCTGGAACGTATAAGACAACATCCGTTGTTACTCCAAATATTCTACATGGCGTAAACAATCTTATTGTTCTTGACGTCAAAGGCGAACTTAAATTTAAGTACGGTCTTTGGCTTGAGGCTCATGGGTACTCTGTCAGATCTCTTGATTTACAGAATCCGGATCAATCTGACAGATATAATCCCTTTGCATATGTCGAAAATGAGGATGATTTGCTTTATCTTATTACGGCACTCTACGATTCTCTTACTCCTGATAAATCTTCTGAAATAGACCCGTTTTGGCAGGAGGGTACAAAATTTTGGCTGCAAGCGGTATTTTTCTACGAATGGTGGGATTCCATGTATGGAGAAGATTCGCCTCGTGATCCATCGATAACTAATGTCATGTCTCTTATAGATCAGGAGAGTAAATTTGTAGAATCACAAGAGAAATTGAAGCCGGGTCAACGTCCTCAATCCGCTTTGGGGAAAAAGATGGATGATCTGGCTGATCTTATGGATAAGAATCCGAATCCAATAGGATCTGCTGCTGTGAGATACTATAGAAAGATCAAAGAAGGTGCGGAAGAAACGGTTAGGTCTATAAAGATCATAGCCAATTCCAAACTCAAGTATCTCGAAACACCTTCTCTGCAAAGAATCTTCTCCGGTGTTGATGAACTTAAACTGCGTGAATTTGCCTCTGGGGTAGGTGGCACGATAAGAGAGCTGCCTGATGGAACATATGAGAAGCATTTAACTGACAAGAAAATTGCGCTATTTATTTGTGTGCCGAAAAATAATGATAATTATCATTTTGTGGCTTCAATGCTATATAGCCAAGCACTCATGATAAATTGCCGAATAGCGGATAATGCTTTTAAGGATACCGGAGGCTCACTTCCGATACCGCTTGAGTTGTGGATGGACGAATTTTATAAGGGCGCACGTCCTTATGATGTTGCCGGTCTGATGGGCATAACTCGATCTAATAATATTTCCCTTATACCTATTCTTCAGTCGAAATCTCAACTCGATGATCTCTTTGGCGAAACAAAATCAAAAACAATCTTTGATAATGTTTCGACCTTGCTTTTTCTTGGCTGCGGTCGTGCTGCTGATGATTCACAGAAATGGGTTTCTGATCTGCTCGGTCAAATGACTGCTGATAAGGCGTCTGACAGTAAAAATGGTATGAATATATCATCAAGCCATGACAGGGTGGGGGTTTCTCTGCTAACTCCACAGCAAGTTGGGCAAATGCCGCTGGAGGATGCTATCGTATTTTTAGAAGAGGAACAGCCTATATTTGATAGAAAACGACTTCCATGGGAAGATCCCAAACCAAAGAAAACAAAAAATAATAGCATAATAAGTTCACATTATTATGAGGCTTTGGAATTAAACAAAAAAGCTACTAAATATCATGGATTTGTGAGAGTTAGAAAGATATTTAAGGACTCTGCCGGATTGTCACATACCATCTCCGAGCATAGTCCAAAACCGGTCGTGGAGGTTCTACAGTCTGCACCTCCTGACGCACGAATCTATAAATGCAATGTGGATGATTTTTTACGATTTGACTTTTCCTCTGATAATAAGATGTCGAAAGAAAAGGTTGTTGACGCTTTTCAGCGTGGATTAAAAGACCTGAAAAAGACTGCTTCAAAAAGAGAGGTGATTGACGAGAAAAATCATTATAATAATATCATGAAGATTGACACGCCAAAGATTCGATCTGAGTCGGTTTATTCTTATATTGTTAATCACAAAGATTCTATGCCAGATGATAGAAAGTCCATAATAATGTCATTACTGGAAAAAAGCTCTAATATTACAATTAAAGATGTTGATTTTATATGTAATGCTCCAAAGGATAATCTGATGGCGTGGCTGTCGCTCCATGACTATCAAAATGTCGGTTGACATCATATCTATGCTATGATAATTTATCAATGAGAGGATAACTAATGACTGATTTGAAAAAGAAACGTTCCTATGAAAAGAAACATCAGTATATGAAAACTAATTTTGAGCCGGTAATGTTTCGTGTGAAAAAAGGAGAACGTCAGCGAATAAAATATTATGCCGACCTTTTACACCTTTCGGTAAACGAATTTGTAGGGCGTGCCGTTGCGGAAAAGATTAAAAGTATAGTAGATAGTCAAAACGATAATGGGGAAGTTAGGTATGACGAAAAGAAGGCATTTTCGAAATCTAAATAAATCGGACAGACTAAAGCTAGAGGCTCTGTATAATACCGGTGCGCCAGTTAAAGAGATAGCGCAATTTTTAGGTTTTGATGTTTCGTCTATCTATAGAGAAATCAAGAGAGGACTTTATTATCATACCAATTCAGACTTTACAGAAAATATTCAATATTCATCTGATTTAGGACAGATCAAGCATGATACTCTTGTATCAAACTGTGGTCGTAATCTTAAGATAGGTAACGACCAAAAATTTGCAGATTTTTTAGAGTATAAAATGGCGTCAGATGGTTATAGTCCGGAGGCTGCTCTTTTTGCAGCAGAAAAAGAGGATTGCTTCGAAACAAAAATCTGTGTACGAACTCTCTATAACTATATTGACAATGATCTTTTTGTCACGGTTTCGAACAAAAATCTTCCTATCAAAGGACATCGTCATTCGTCTAAAAAACGTGTTCATCCTGTTCAAAAAAGACGTTGTGCCGGTAAATCTATCGATCAGCGTCCGGAAAATATTTCAGTTCGAAAAGAATTTGGACATTGGGAGATGGATACTGTTAAAGGCAAACAGGGCGTATCTAAAAGTTGTCTGCTTGTGCTTTCAGAACGAAAAACGAGAAAAGAACTTGTATATAAGATGGAAGATCAGGGGTCTGCTAGTGTTGTTAAGAGAATAAACTGGTTAGAGAGACAACTCGGCAAAGGCTTTTCTCAACTCTTTAAATCTATCACAATGGACAATGGTGTAGAATTTTCCGATGTTGCCGGTCTTGAGAAATCTCAATATTCCGATAAGAAAAGGACAGAACTTTTCTATTGCCATGCTTACAGTTCATGGGAAAGAGGTACAAACGAGAACATTAATAAGATGGTTCGAAGAAAAATTCCTAAAGGTGCTGATACAGATATATTTAGTGAGGAATTTATAAGAGAGACTGAACGATGGATAAATAACTATCCTCGGCGTCTTTTCTCAGGGCAGAGCGCCAATGATCGATTCAAGATGGAGTTGCTTCGCTTGGATAATGTAGATCGTCAAAAAATAGAAAGTCTTTTAGTATGAAACGAAGGGGTTATTATGTCTTTTTTTGAAGATTTGTCGGATTATGAGACTATTTTAGATTCTTTGTCTGTGCCTGCTGACTCAAATAGGAAGGTAAGACACGTTCTAAATTTTTCTGACAGGAAGAAAATACAGCGGATGTTAAAGGATGGACGCAAGGTGACTGATATTGCAGCTGCTCTCGATGTTACGCCGGCAACAATATATAGAGATATTCAAAGAGGTGGACATCCATATATTGCGGAAATAGCGCAAGGGATCACACACTAGTATGTACTTAAAAAAATACATAAAATTATGGCAAATAAACTTGCAATCTTGATAAAGGAAAATCGCATATTAAGAAGGCTTATCGTGCCGAAAAAAGTAAAAATTACGGGAAAGTCTTTCTGCTCAGGAAAGACTGGTCGGACGGCAGCAAGAGAGATCTTTTGAATAAAGAGCTGGGCAGATCCGAGACAATTCTTATGATATTGGAAAAACAGAAGCTCGATGTATCCGCCCTGCCTCCTGAGGCATTGGCTGCCATAGAGAAAAAGGCGGCTGAGGAGATAGACAAGCTCCCGGAGTCAATGGTGACAGGGAGTGCGGTATATTTCGTAAGAAGTGAGTACAAGGCACTTGGAGTGGATCTTGACAGGATGCAGACGGACTATCTTTTTAACAGCGCCGTCCAGATGATTCTTCGGGCGCTTCTTTCAATGGTATGTTCTGTAGCAGTGGTATTTCTGGCAAGCCGTGTGGCTGCCGAGCTAGGCCGCGACCTGAGGGACGAGGTCTACGGAAAAGTCATGACGTTTTCAAGCCGGGAGATGAACAAATTCTCGACGGCTTCCCTTATTACCAGGAGTACAAATGACATTCAGCAGATACAGCTTGTGATGACTCTGATGTTCCGGGTGGTACTCTACGCGCCTTTCCTGGCGGCGGGCGGTATCATGAAGGTGGTACAGACGGGCTCCTATTTAAGCTGGATAATCATACTGGGTACTGCTGTTGTAGCTGCTGTCATTGCGGTATTGTTTATTTTTGTCATGCCGAAGTTCAAACTCCTTCAGATAAAGATCGACAGACTGAACCTGATCTCCAGAGAAATCCTTACAGGGGTGCCGGTGATCCGTGCTTTTTCTGCAGAGAAGCATGAGGAAGAGAGATTCGACGACGCAAACCGTGATCTTACGAGGACAAACCTCTTTGTAAACCGCGCCATGACTGTCATGATGCCGGCTATGATGTTTATTATGAATGGTCTGTCCGTGCTCATCATTTATTCAGGCGGACACGGAATAGACAGCGGCAAGATGCAGGTAGGCGACATGATGGCATTTCTACAGTACGCGATCCAGATAATCATGTCATTTCTTATGCTGTCTATGGTAGCAGTATTCATTCCGCGGGCAAGCGTATCGGCAAAGCGTATCTTCGAGGTGCTTGATACTGATTTATCGATCAAAAATCCTGAGAGACCGAAGCAGCCCGATGGCAGTATAAAAGGTTTGATAGAATTCAAAAATGTGTCATTTTCATATCCCGGCGCTGAAGAAAGTGTGTTGAAAAACATCAGCTTCAAAGCGGAAAAAGGCAGGACGACTGCCATAATCGGAAGCACCGGCAGCGGCAAGTCAACGCTTGTAAACCTGATCCCTAGATTTTATGATGTGACTGAGGGAGAGGTCTTGTTCGACGGGATCGATGTAAGGAAGATGGATGTTCATGATCTGAGACAGAGGATCGGTTATGTGCCTCAGAAATCAGTGCTTTTCTCGGGAACTGTCGCAAGCAATGTAAGATTCGGAAGAGATGATGCCGGTGATGATGATGTAAGAGAAGCCGTCGATATTGCCCAGGCATCGGAATTTGTAGAGAAGATGTCTGATGGAATCAATTCCAGGATTGCCCAGGGCGGTTCGAACGTGTCAGGAGGACAGAAGCAGAGACTTTCAATCGCAAGAGCCATCGCCAGAAAGCCGGAGATATTTATATTTGACGACAGTTTCTCTGCACTTGATTACAGGACGGATGCAACGCTGAGACGTGAACTCAGTGAAAAGACAAAAGGAGTCACGACCATTATTGTGGCTCAGCGAATCAGTACCATACTTCAGGCGGATCAGATAATTGTGCTTGACGACGGCGGGGTCGCAGGAATCGGCAGCCATACAGAGCTTATGGAAAGCTGCAGTGTATACCGAGAGATCGCAGAGTCACAGCTCAGCGAATCAGACTTAAGGAAGGCGGATCTACTTAATATGAAATCATTATCCGAGGAGGGCGTTTAAGATATGGCTGGTTCAAATAATGGGATGAAGGGAAGAGGCCCCCACGGCGGTATGAGAGCGGTTGAGAAGCCGAATGATTTTAACAGCGCTTTTAAAAGACTCTTATCGTATATGGCGCGTTACCGTGTAAGAATAATAATAATGATGGCAGCTGCTGTAGCCGGCACTATTTTTAACATAGTAGGACCGAAGATCCTGGGTCGGGCAACCACTGAACTTTTCAATGGTCTGGTTGCAAAGATCAAGGGTACCGGAAGCATTGATTTCGAGAAGATTGGCGGGATCCTTCTCACCGTTTTGATCCTCTATATAGTGAGCACTCTTTTTTCATTCCTGCAGGGAATGGTAATGACAGGAATCTCTAATGATACGGGTTATAACCTGAGGAAGAGTATTTCCGAGAAAATCTCACACCTGCCCGTCAGCTATTTCGAGAGCCGGCCTTATGGTGAAGTCCTGTCAAGAATTACAAATGATGTGGACACACTGCAGCAGGGAATAAATCAGAGCTTTACGCAGCTGATCACAAGCCTTACTACCATAATCGGCGTATTGATCATGATGCTCTCGATAAACGTATGGATGACTCTTGTATCACTCCTTATTCTGCCGCTTTCGGTGCTTCTGGTAGGTTTTGTCATGAAGCATTCCCAGAAATTTTTCCTGGATCAGCAGAACTGGCTTGGAAATGTCAACGGTCAGGTGGAAGAGGTCTATGCCGGTCAGAATGTAATAAAGGCATTCAATCAGGAAGAGAATGCCATGAAGAAATTCCGCGAAGCCAACGGCAAGCTGTATGAGAGCGGATGGAAGTCACAGTTTTTCTCGGGAATGATGATGCCGGTCATGCAGTTTGTGGGCAATCTCGGATATGTGCTGATAGCGATCCTGGGCGGATTTCTGGTGATGAAGAATGCTATCGAAGTAGGAGATATCCAGTCCTTCCTACAGTATATAAGAAACTTTACACAGCCGATCCAGCAGATAGCTCAGGTCATGAATATGCTGCAGTCATCGGCAGCTGCATCTGAGCGTGTATTTGAATTTCTGGATGAGCCTGAGGAGACTGAGGTGGAAAGCGATGAAAGGGATATCAAGACTCTGGGCAGCAATGTACGATTTGATCATGTATCGTTCGGATACGATTCTGACAAAATAATAATAAATGACTTCTCCTGTGACGTATCGGACGGCGAGAAGATAGCGATCGTAGGTCCAACCGGAGCCGGCAAGACTACAATGGTGAAGCTTCTGATGCGCTTTTATGATGTAAATAATGGATCAATCAGCGTCGGAGACGTGGATATCAGATCTCTTAAGAGATCAAGCCTTCGGTCCATGCTTGGAATGGTCCTTCAGGACACCTGGCTTTTCAAGGGCACCATAATGGAAAACATAAGATACGGAAGGCTTTCTGCTACGGACGACGAAGTGATTGCGGCAGCGAAGGCAGCTCACGCCCACCGATTTATCATGCAGCAGCCGGAAGGATATAATACCGAGATCAACGAGGAGTCGAGCAATATTTCTCAGGGACAGAAGCAGCTCATTACCATAGCCCGCGCCATCCTCTCCGACAGGAAAATAATGATACTTGACGAGGCGACGTCCTCGGTAGATACGAGAACCGAGATCAGAATTCAGAAGGCAATGGACAAGCTGATGAGTGGAAGAACCAGCTTTGTCATAGCGCACAGACTGTCCACAATAAAAAACGCGGATCTGATCCTTGCTATGAAGGACGGTGACATAGTGGAGCAGGGTACCCATGACGAGCTGATGGAGAAGGGCGGATTTTACGCAGATCTCTACAATTCACAGTTCGAATCGGCTGTGGAGTGAGACATACGGGAATTGTCTTCCGATAAGCTCAGGGATATGCTTCATTTTTCCGGTATGTATGCCGGAAAAAGCGTTAGAAAGAGAGGGGCTATACCCTCTTATCCGACGAAGGAGGAGATGGAATTGGAACTAAGATCCCGCGAATAATTGTAACGTAACCATTTACGAAAATTTAACTACTCATTTGTGACGATTCAACAAATTTTCGTTAAATTTTCCGTGAAACGTGGCTGATTGTTTGAATTCTCTTATTACAATAGAATAATACCAGAAAAGCAGTCAGGCCTTGCATGTGCCTGACTGGTATTTGTTTTTATCTATTGTAAAGGAGGAAAGAAAATGAGGTCAGGTCTTGTATGGAAAAAGACTCTGGCAGGGGCGATGGCGCTGGCAATGGCATTATCCCTTGTGAAATGCATGCCGGCATCGTCGGTCCGGGCCACTTCTTCCGAGCCGGACTGGGACAGCGTGTCCGTCGAGGGCAATACTGATTTCAATGTAAGGTCTACCGTGTCTGTATCAGACGGGCAGAATACTTACTACCTGAAACAGTACCAGAAAGGCATTTACGAGAAGAAGCTTTCACTGAAGAAAGGAAAGGTGACACTGACTGCGTCGGAAAATGACGCAAGCGACACCATCGCCATGGCAGAAGACGGCGATGTATGGGTGAGGTATCAGGATGGAAAGCTTTATGATTCCGTAAATAACAGCGGCAAAAACGGCGTCTTCTACACCGAGACTCTGGTGGGAGGATTCAGTAAAGATGATAAATCAAATCTTTCGGTAAAGCTTGCTGACGGAACTATGTATAAGCTCGATGGATGGAAGCAGGACGATACCAAGGTCCATCTTGACTACATGGGCGGCGGAGTCTATGAGAGGACATTTGACTTTGGAGAAGCCCTGGCGGAAGACGTGACCGTAGCTGACGGTGGATATAAGATTGCTCAGGACGATGCCTGGGATGTATCTTATGGCGGAAAAGACGGAAACATAGGTCTTGTGATTCCGAAAGGGACAAAGTCAGTCACTTTTATGGTGAACACGATCACCGGAACCGTATATGATTCCGTAAATAATCCCGGAGCCTTTGACGAGAAGGTTCAGATCATAGGATCCGCAAGGAATAATGAAAATGACAAATGGGATCAGGGTGCAGCCGGGTATGAATTCACAAGGATTTCCGACAGTCTCTATGTCTATTCCGATACATATAAAAGCGGAAAGACCGAATACAAGCTTCTAATAAACGGACAGTGGTTCGGACCGGACGGAGGAAACTATTCATTTGACGTGCCGGCAAAAGAGACAGATACCGTTACTTTTGTCTACAATGACGATACTGAGAAAGTCTACGATTCTATCAATAATCAGAAGGCAGTAGCATATTATCTCGGCGGAAAGATCGCGTCTGTGTCTTCAAGGATCAGTGAGAATTCCAATTATACTTTTAATATCGTAATGCCCTATGACAGCGGAAAGAATGCTTCTATCCACTATGCACTGAAGAGCGATCTTATTAAGTCGGGCGAGAGCACCGTAAAGACCGCAGTCATGAAGGAGACGTCAAAGGGCGTTTACGAAGCTCAGGGACTTTTCTTTGGAGACAAAGAGGGAGAGCTTCTTTACTATTTTACATTTGACGGAAAAAGAGAACTCTCATCAGCTGATAAAGAAGAGGTAAACAGTAGCGAATACAATGTCTTGAAGCTTTCCGCCTACAGCGGCAGGGCGGCTTATGTACCCGGCACATTTCCCGGAAAGTCATGGGACAGCGCGTCCAATGAGATGACATACATGGGCAAGGGCCTTTATTCCTTCACATTCAAGGACGTGCCCGCAGCTACATACGAGTACAAGATCGCGCTCGGCGGCAGCTGGGATGAGAATTATGGAAAAGACGGTGAGCCCGGTGGAGCTAATATCAGCGTAACAGTTCCGAAAAAAGAGGACGTTACAGTACTTTACAGCGATATTTCAAAGAGATCCGTCACAACAGCTGACTATATTAAAGCTGACATAGGGCTCTCGGGAAACGACATTCCGGACGGAGCAACTCTCTCCGATGACAATCTCCGCGGAATATATTCTGCGACTGTTACCCTTCCCGCAGGTACATACAACAATATAAAAGTCTCATATGGCGGGAAGAAATACACTTACAGAGAGTTTACACTGAATACCGAGAAGGCAGTGACATTCTACTTTGATCCCGCGTCTCTTGTTTATTACGATGACGCAAGCGATGTCGCGCTTAAAACCGGTTCAATAAAATACGATACAGAGGATACTTCTTATAAGTCGATCTGGGGTGCTGTTCCTACGGATACCGATGTGACATTTGCCATCGATACGGGATCTGACGCGTCAGAAGTCAAGATGATAGTAAACGGCACTGATGAGGACAGGCAGAATCTGGAACTTAAAAAGGACGGAGCTGCAAAGGACGGAGTCCAGAAGTGGTCTGTCACCACGAAATTCCCAGTGCTTGGTCAGCTTACTTATTATTTTGTGATTTCAAACGGTTCTTCCGTAAAGACATACGGTGACGACGATGGTTATTACGGAACCGGAAAGGTAGCAGACCTTACTGATGTGGAGCCTTATGACCTGATCGTATACAAGAAGGGATACAAGACTCCGGACTGGATGAAGAATGCGGTCATCTATCAGATATTCCCTGATCGTTTCGCAAACGGGGATTCTTCAAATGACAAGGCTTATGCTGCTGAGGGAACAGGAACCCAATACACATCCAGAGGCGCTACGAATTACGAGAACATGACCGACTGGTATCAGATCCCTGAGAATCCTGAACAGGAGAAGCTGCTGTCAGAGGATGTATATAAGTCAACAGGGGCATATTTCGGCGACGGAAACTGGAGCAATGAGATCTACGGCGGCGATGTAGCGGGAATCATTGACAATATGGATTACTTAAAGGCACTTGGCGTAAATGTCATTTATTTAAATCCTTCATTTGCATCGATCTCCAGCCACAGATACGATACCAGCGATTACAGCAAGCTCGATCCGATACTCGGTGACCTCGGCGACTTCGAGGAGCTGGTAAAGGCAGCTGATGAGAATGGAATGCATATCATTCTGGACGGCGTGTTCAACCACGTGTCAGATGATTCCATCTATTTTGACCGTTATTACAAATATCTTGAAGGCGGAGCTGATGTAAATCACGGAAAGATCGGCGCATATCCTTACTGGGCTTATGTATATGATTATGAGAAAGACCATGAGGGCGCTTCCCGGGCTGACGCTGAAAAGGCAGCAAAGGATTATTTCAGCAAAAACTATGGAATTACTGATTACAGCTATACCACATGGTTTGATGTATTCGATTCTGAACTGAAGGTGGACGGAAAGGTTGCAACTGATGATACAGGCCTCCGCGCAGGAAAGACAGTCTACGGATATGACGGCTGGTGGGGATATGACAGCATGCCTGTCATAAAGGCTACCAACGGATCCGAATACCAGACCGAATCCTGGGCCAAGGAGATCATCGGCAATGATTCAAAGGACAACGGATCCATCACCCAGTACTGGCTGTCAGAAGGATCGGACGGCTGGAGACTTGATGTTGCTAATGAAGTATCTGACGAGACATGGCAGCATTTCAGAAAATCGGTAAAGGCTTTGAATTCCGACAATGTCATCGTGGGAGAGATATGGACAGACGCTGTCAAATATCTCCTCGGCGATATGTATGATTCGGTTATGAATTATATGTTCCGCGGTTATGTCACGAACTTTGTAATGGGCAATAAGAATTCGGATGAGACCATGAAGGATATGAGAAAGCTTCGTGAGAGATATCCGAAAGAGGCCTTCTACGCTATGATGAATCTAGTGGATTCTCATGATACGACAAGAATCCTTTCATACCTTGACGGTATTGGCGATGATAGGAAAGATACATCAATCGATGCGGCATTCCCGACATATGAAAAGACAAGCGATGACGCGAAGAGCATGCAGTATCTCGTGGCTCTGATGCAGTTTACTTATGCGGGAGCACCTACCATCTATTATGGAGATGAAGCCGGACTGGTCGGAGCTGATGATCCTGATGACCGCCGCACGATGCCGTGGGGCAAAGGTAATAAGGATCTTACTCTCTGGTATGCAAGGCTTGCAGCCATAAGGTCTCAATATTCGGCTATCAGAACCGGATCGGTAGAGGAATTCTCTACAGGGGATGAAAATATCCTCGGCACCGTGAGACGTGATGATGATAATACAATCCTCGTACTCTTGAATAACAGCGCCGACAAGAAAGATCTGACAGTCGATATCAAGTCACTGAAACTCGATGACAGTGAATATACGGATATTCTTTCCGGTGCTTCCTTTAAGCCGGCTGACGGAAAGCTCACTGTCACTGGCATACCGGGTCGTCGCGGAATGATCCTTGTAAAGACATCGAATCTTTTGAAGGAGCAGGCACTTGACACCAAGGCTCTTTCAAAGGCATGGGATCCGGCTTATACAGTAGATCTCTCCAAGATCGCTCCAAGAAAGAAACCGGCAAAGGATGAGACTGTTACGGATAATACTAGCGGCAAGTCTTCGAACAGCACTGCTCCGGCAGCATCAGCTGTATCGAAATCTACAGGCAGGAAGAAGACCGATGCTAAATCTCCGAAGACAGGAGATACATCAGCACCTTTTATTCCGGTTATTTTCTTCGCCGGGCTTTCTGTGGCAGCAGCCATAGAGCTTGGAAGGAAGAAGACGGGAACAAGATAATTTCTTCATAATATACCTCACTTCAAAGGCGTGCGGAAAACCGGGAGTTTTCCGCACGCCTAATTTATAACTAAAACTTCCCACATTAATAATGAGAATCTTCGTTGCAAGGATTCATTCGCTTTTTGGCAAGAGATGTCACAGTGGTGGCTCACAAGTTGTGTTTTTCTGCGTCAGTCGTCACGCATTTTTATCATAAATAATCTTCAGCCCCTCGAGCATCAGATCATTGTCGATAATATATTTATTATGGCACTTTGGTATGATGACACGGGCAAGTCCGCCTGTGGCAACATGGGTGGCGGCGTAACCTAGCTCAGATTCAAATCTCTCTATCATTCCGTCAATCATTGAGGCCTGTCCGTTTATTATTCCGCTCTTCATACAGTCGACGGTATTTGTGCATATACAGCGCTTTGGAGCTGACAGAGAAACTCTCGGGAGCTGGCTGGTATCAGATACCAGCGCTTCAAGACTTGTTCTGACACCAGGAATTATCACACCTCCGATATAGATTCCCTTGTTGTTTATCACCGTAATGGTAGTAGCGGTTCCCATATCGATTACGATCACCGGAGCGCCGAATTTGTCTCTCGCCGCAACGGAGTCTACGACTATGTCAGCTCCGAGAACCTTTGGATTGTCAATCTTTATATCAAGCCCTGTCCTTATTCCAGCGCCAACCACTAAGGGCGTGATACCGAGCAGCTTTCTAACGGCATCCTTCATTATGTGGACAAGCGGGGGCACCACGGAAGAAATTATGCTGCCCTCGATTTCATCCGGATTGACTTTATGGATTCTCAGGGCACTGTTGAGAAGAATCGCGTATTCCAGCTCAGTCCGGTCTATCTCGGTAGACATCCTCTCCTGAAAGCATATGCCGTCGGAAGATACGCCGCCAACTTCAATATTGGTATTGCCTATGTCAATGCAAAGTACCATAGAATTTACCTCTCTTTCGCAATCGCCTTATCAAAGATTCTGTCCGCTACTTCAAGCTTCGTCATTAGCGGAAGTTCCTCTTCCTGATTCCGGCTTATCAGAGTCACCTTGTTTGTTTCATTGCCAAATCCGGCTCCGATGTCTCTGATGGAGTTCGCGCATATCAGGTCAGCGCCTTTCTCTATTAGCTTATTTCTTGCATTATCTAATAGATTTTCTGTCTCCATGGCAAATCCTGTAATAAACTGCTTCTTTCCGGATCTTCTGTTGGCACACAAGAATTTTAGGATATCTCTTGTCCTTTCAAGCTCCAGCGTCATATGATCTGAATTTTTCTTGATTTTCTGATCTGCCTTATTTACCGGAGTATAATCAGCAACTGCAGCCGTCATAACGAAAATATCCGTATCATCTATCCTGCTTATGCATTCATCTGCCATTTCAGAAGCTGATGTGACAGGTACAAATTTTATTCCGGAAGGGATCATGAGATTTGCGGGTCCTGAAATCAACGTCACATCAGCTCCCCGCCTTGCCGCAGCTCTCGCGGTCTCATAGCCCATCCTGCCGGTAGAATGATTGGTGATAAATCTGACAGGGTCTATCGCTTCCTCGGTCGGACCTGCTGTTACCAGCACCCTTTTTCCTTTAAGATCTTTTTCTGAAGCGAGATAGAGCATACCTTCGTCAAAAAGTCTCTCGACGTCTGGCAGCTTCCCCTCTCCGACATCGCCGCAGGCAAGCATTCCTGAAGCCGGACGGATCTCATGAACTCCGAAAGCCTCAAGTTTTTTTATGTTTGCCTGTACTATAGGATTTTTATACATCCTTGTATTCATGGCAGGAGCAAGAAGAATGGGACATTGACATGCCATGATCGTTGTGGTTGCCATGTCATCGGCTATGCCGTTTGCCATCTTTCCGATTATATCGGCGGATGCCGGTGCTACCATTACAAGATCAGCCTCGGCAGCCAGAGACACATGCTCCACATTGAATTCATGATTTCTGTCAAATGTATCCGTTATGCAGCGGTTCCCGGTAAGCGTATCGAATGTCACGGGATTTATGAAATTCGCAGCATTCCTTGTCATTATGACGTGTACGCATATTCCGGCCTTTTTAAATTTATGAGCCAGATCAGCTGCCTTATAGGCAGCTATAGATCCGGAAACAATCAGAAGCAGATGTCTCATATTTTCTCCTTTTAGTGTCTGATGCGGGACACGCCGTTAATAGATGATGCAATCAGAGCTACGATCACGGCAGCAACCACAGCCTCTATTACGCCGTTAAAAGCGATGACTCCGCCTATAACGGAAAGCACGGCGTCCGGATTTATGCTCAGAGCCCTGGCGTAGGCATTGTGATAGAAGATATAAATCATTGGCATGACCAGAAGGGTATTGGTAAGTGCTCCGGAAAGACCGGCGTAAGCATAAGGCATAGCCTTGCCGCTGCCCTTCACTGAAACAATGGAAAAAATGATAAATACAAAGATTCCGGCAGCTGCACCCGAAAGATAAGATACCATGGTCTGCGAAGCAACCTTTTTTACAAAAGCGCTGACTCCGAAGAAAACAAGAGCGCTTATTATAAATTCAAAAAGGATTCGAAGAGATTTTTTCTCCATCGCCTTTCTTACAAGAAGATAGCAGAAATAAGGAACTATTCCGACTAGAATACGGGGAACAAAGCATATGATCGTACTTTTCAGGATGCCGGACGACCCGATTGCGGTCGCAGCAAGCACAGGTGAAAATACAAAAGCCGAAAGGGTTGCGGGCATTAAAGTGTTTTTTATAAAACTGGTAAGACCGAAGACGAAACCTAAGAATGCGCCTTTTTTCGGTCCGAGATAAAGAGCGCCTATAATGACGGGGATATGAATTATGGTAGCGTTTATAACGCCAAGCGGAATATATCCGAGCGGAGTAAATGCCATCAGAACGATGATGGCTGTGAAGAGTGCCGTGAGAACCATGGATGTGGTTCTCGCCATACGCTTTGCAGGGTTCTCTCCGTAAGCGGTAGAGACCGCATCAGCATTGTTGGTGTGATACATATTAAATTGTCCTTTCTGTTACTGTTCCGCAGGGCATCTGTCGGATGCCGGGGCAGGAATTACCTGCATGGGATACAATACGTTACTGACAGAAACTACCACTGTCTGAATTTGATGTCAATCTTTGAAATATTAAAACTTCCCACACTACATTGATTATCTTCGTCGTGACGAAGATTTTTATTATTGATGTGGGAAGTTTTTGTCAGATAAATGTTTTTATTCCTTGCGTGATCAGAAACATTCCTGCACTGTACAAAAGCATTACAGGAAAATGGGACTGATTTACATGGTCGGACTTGCTGAAGCGATTCTTAAAGAGAATGCAGTCAGACAGGAAGAAAAGCAGAGCTCCGATATAGATCATAATTGCTCCGGAGAAAGAAGCCCCTTTTACGGCAGCTGAGCAAAGAAGCAGAAACAGGGCGAAGATATTCATTACGCCGTTTAAGAGGAGATATGTATATAAACCCATTGTCATTTTGGTATCGAGATTGTCCATACATTTTCGCATGGTAATAAAGCTTGCCGCTACATAGAATATTGAAGCCATGGCAAGCACCGTCACAAGGATCAATGCAAAAGAAGCCCTGCTGCCGGAGCCGCCTTTTATTGCTGAGAGAAATTTTCCACTTTTTGAATTTTTAATTAAAATTGAAAATTCGGCTATCAGGAAAATGTGGGCAGCGGAAAATGAAGCGCCTCCCGCAATAAGTTTCTTATCTCCATCACCGATGAGAAAGATGTCGCCGAGAAGGCAGAAAATAAGAGCTGGAATAAATACAGGGACTGATCTTCCCCAGGAAATCGTGTAGGTTATGAGAGAGATAAGGATCAAGGGCTTTGTAAGAGCTCTTCCTCTGTCGTTTTTTATAAGGCAGAACACGAGATGGATAAGGGTTACGGCGAAGAACAAAAATAGAAAAACTGCAGACATAATTTCTCCTTAAAACTTCATACTTATTCGTTTGATACTGACATTGACCGAATAATATCCCAATTCCTATGGCGATGCAACGCGCAGTGCGGGGATTTAATAATAAGATGAAATGAAAACGTAACCAAAAAACAGCTGCCTGTATTGATTCAGTCGTGAAAGCCCGGGAAAACATTTGCTTTTTATTGGTTTAGTGGAATGCTTTATATCTTCAATGTTACGAAATGCTGATAATTCAACCGTAAAATGTGCACAAAAACCCGGCATGAAATATGTAAGAATTTAACAAAGTTAACAAGTAGGTATTGAAAACGTTCCCTAAAGGTGATAGATTACAGCCATGGGGAAACGAAAAGGAAGTTCTTCCTCGATCGTTTCTTATGTGTGTGAGAGTAACTGGTTGATACATGAATGGAGGAAGTATGAAGAAACAAGTTATCTCAATGATGATGGCTGCTACAATGGTTGCCGGACTTGCTGCAGGATGCGGAAGCAAGAGCAGCAGCAACGGCGGTTCAACCACAAAGAGCTCATCAAAAGGAAAGGTCTATCTCCTGAACTTCAAGCCCGAGACAGACAAGAACTGGCAGTCACTTGCCAAGACTTATACCAAGAAGACCGGAGTAAAGGTGCAGGTACTGACAGCCGCTGACGGACAGTATTCATCAACACTTCAGTCTGAGATGGCTAAGTCAAATGCTCCTACAATCTTCACTGTTGGTAATGGTGATGCTGCAAAGACATGGAATGACTACACACTTGACCTGAAGGACAGCGAGCTTTACAAGCACCTTACAGATAAGTCTCTTGTAATCAACTATGACAACAAGGTTGCAGCTGTGGCCAACTGCTACGAGTGCTACGGAATCATCTACAACAAGGGAATTCTGAAGACATATTGCTCACTGAAGGATGCAAAGATCAAGTCAGCTGACGACATCAAGGATTTCGATACTCTGAAGGCAGTAGCTGATGACATCCAGAAGAGAAAAGATGAGATCAACAAGGCTGGCGGCTACGACTTAAAGGGAGCTTTCACAAGCGCAGGTCTTGATGACGGTTCTTCTTGGAGATTCTCCGGTCACCTTGCAAACCTTCCGCTCTATTATGAATTCAAGGATGACGGCGCTGACCTGATTTCCGGAGAAGCAACGATCAAGGGCACATATCTTGATAACTACAAGAAGGTCTGGGATCTCTACACAACAGATTCCGGCGCTGACAAGAAGACACTTGCATCCGGTTCCTACAACGCAGAGGAAGAGTTCGGTATGCAGCAGGCTGCTTTCTATCAGAACGGTGACTGGGAATATTCAGGACTTACAGATGCCAAGAACGGTTATACTGTAAAGGCTGAGGATCTTGGAATGATGCCTATCTACTTCGGTGTGGATGACAAGAACGAGGGACTTTGCTCCGGTACTGAGAACTACTGGGCAGTCAACAAGAAGGCTTCAAGCGACGACCAGAAGGCTTCTCTTGAATTCCTTAACTGGGTAATCACATCTGATGAGGGACGTGATGCAGTGACCAACAAGATGGGTCTTACAGCTCCGTTCGATACCTTCACAGGCAAGTATGAGACAAAGAATCCGTTCTTCAAGGATGCTAATGCTCTTATGAAGGCCGGCAAGACATCTGTTCAGTGGTCCTTCAACGCTACACCTAACGTAGATGACTGGAGAAAGGATGTTGTATCCGCTCTTACAGCTTACTCTGACGGCTCCGGCGACTGGGACGGCGTCAAGAAGGCGTTTGTTGATGGATGGGCTAACCAGTGGAAGCTTGCTCACGCTAATAACTGACAGGGAAAAATAACAACTTAATCAATACCTGTTAGTATGGAGGCATGGATCTTACTCCATGCCTCCTTTAATAATCATTATCCTTTTTATCAACTGCTCTTTTCCGGTGTCACAGCCGGAAAGGAGAATCTCTTAAGGATTGCTCAGGCATTCCGAGAGGCGCTGCTGGAATTTTTATTTTATCAAGGAAGGTCAATTATGGAGAAAGCAAATAAAAAATATTTTCCGCTTTTCATGATTCCGACTTTTGTCGCCTTCGCGATCGGGTTTTTGATACCATTTTTATACGGTATCTTTCTCTCGTTCTGCAAATTTACGACAGTTGTCGATTTCAAGTGGATTGGACTGCAGAATTATACCAAGATCCTGTATGTAAACGGAAAGCTTGATACTACGTTTATTCACAGCCTCTGGTACACGACACTGTTTACGATCGTGACAATGCTTATCATCAATTTTGTAGCGTTCGCAATAGCACTTCTGCTTACAAAAGGAATTCGCGGAACCAATCTCTTCCGTACCTCATTCTTCCTGCCCAACCTGATCGGCGGAATTGTTCTTTCATATGTATGGTTGATGATCTTCAATGCAATTCTTGCAAATTATCACAAGACTCTGGTAAGCACCCAGTGGTCAGCCTTCTGGGGCATGGTCATCGTGGTCTGCTGGCAGCAGATAGGTTATATGATGATTATCTACATCGCAGGTCTTCAGAATATACCTAATGATATCATAGAAGCTGCCAAGATCGACGGCGCCAACAGGCGTCAGATGCTGACTCAGATCACAATTCCCATGATGATGCCGACAATCACGGTCTGCACCTTCCTTACACTGACCAACGGCTTCAAGCTATTCGATCAGAACCTTGCTTTGACGGGCGGTAACCCAGGCAAGATGTCAGAACTCCTTGCTCTCAATATTTATGATACATTCTATGGTACCAGTGGCTGGCAGGGCGTAGGACAGGCAAAGGCGGTTATATTCTTTATTCTGGTTGCAGTTATTTCCATACTTCAGAATAAGCTTACATCCAGAAAGGAGGTCGAGCAGTAATGGCAAAACAGGCAAAGGTCAAAGGACTAAAGGTAAAGCATACCGTCGGTCAGAATATCCTGACAGTCATCATGACTATCGTATCCATTCTCTGGATTTCTCCCGTACTCCTTGTATTGATGAATTCCTTCAAATTAAAGGCGTTCATATTCAGAGACCCCTTCTCGATCAGTGCATTTCCTCTGAAGGAAGGCTTTTCCAGATGGGCAAGCGGTATCAAGATCGCTTTTGCAGGCGGACTCAACTATACAAACGGTTTAGAGACAACAGGCTTCTTTAAATGCTTCGGCGTGTCATTGTTTATCACTGTATTCTCAGTTTTTCTGATTATACTTTTCTGCTCGATGACTGCATATTACATCACAAGAGTGCATACGAAGTTTACGAGATTCTTCTATCTTCTCTGCCTCTTCTCAATGATCGTGCCTTTCCAGATGGTAATGTTTACACTTTCAAAATTTGCAAACATCCTTCATCTGTCAAACCCGGTAGGTATTGGAGTAGTTTATCTGGGATTCGGCGCAGGTCTTGCAATCTTTATGTACACAGGTTATGTGCGTTCGATGCCTATTGATATTGAGGAAGCTGCAATGATTGACGGTTGCACACCCATACAGACCTTCTTCCTCGTAGTCTTCCCTGTAATGAAGCCTATGACTGTGACAATCGGAATTCTTGAGACTATGTGGATATGGAACGACTACCTGCTTCCTTCGCTGGTACTCGATATCAATAAATACAAGACCATTCCCATCGCCGTACAGTTCCTGAAGCAGTCGCACGGAATGATCGACTGGGGCGCAATGATGGCTACTCTTGTACTTGCAATTCTTCCTATCATTATTTTCTATCTGGCAGCCCAGAAGTACATCATTCAGGGTGTTATGGCCGGAGCTGTCAAGGGTTGATATTAGATAAGGGGAGAAAATGCGAAGAGGAGGAATACTTCTCCCGATCTTCAGTCTGCCCGGAAATTACGGAATAGGCTGTTTCAGCTCTGAAGCCAGACGCTTCATTGATTTTCTGAAACGTGCGGGTCAGACATATTGGCAGATACTGCCGCTGGGACCGACAGGGTATGGAGACTCTCCATACCAGTCGTTCTCGACTTTTGCCGGCAATCCGTATTTCATAGATCTGGAAAGACTGATAGAGAAGGGATATCTGAAAAAAGAAGAAGCTGATGAAGCGGAGATGTCCGATGGAAGCAACATTAGCTACGCGCTTATTTATAAAAACAGAATAAAATTACTGCGGACGGCTTTTGACAGGGCGTATGAAAAAGAATACGAAGATCTTTTTGAGTTCGCAAAGGATAACAGCATATGGCTTGATGACTACGCCATGTTTATGGCGATAAAAAATCATTTTGATGATGTGTCTTTTACTCTCTGGCCTGATGATATAAGGATGAGGGAAAAGGATGCCATGGACAGCTACAGAGAGATGCTGAGCGATGACATAGTCTTCTATATATGGCTTCAATATGAATTCTATCATGAATGGAATGAACTGAAGGAATATGCGAACGAAAATGGAATCCGCATAATAGGCGATCTTCCGATTTATGTGTCGCCTGATGGAGCTGATGTGTGGTCTCATCCCGAACTTTTCCAGCTGGATGAAAACAGAAGGCCGACTCGCGTTGCGGGATGTCCACCGGATGGATTTTCGCCTGACGGGCAGCTCTGGGGCAACCCTCTTTATAACTGGGAATACCATGAAGAGACCGGTTTTGAATGGTGGAAGAAGAGAATAGCAGCTGCTTCGAATCTTTTTGATGTAATAAGAATTGATCATTTCCGTGGTCTGGATGAGTATTATTCGATTCCGGCTGACGCAGATACAGCGGTCTCGGGTGAATGGTTCGAGGGACCGGGAATGAAGCTTATAAGAAGCATATCACCTGTCCTTGAAGAAAAGGGCAGCGGAATTATCTGCGAGGATCTTGGATTTATTACAGATACCGTGAAGCAACTGGTGGCTGACAGCGGGTATCCGAACATGAAGGTTCTTGAATTCGCATTTGATTCAAGAGATACCGGAAATTCTTCCGATTATATGCCGTACGGTTATCCGAAAAACTGTGTGGCTTATACGGGAACTCATGACAATGAGACCCTGTATGGCTGGCTTGAAGGACTTGATGATGAGACTATTAAGCGCGTGAGAATTTTTGCTGACGCGAAAGAATCCGATCTTGCTGCCCTGACACAGAGGCTTGTGAGGATAACGGTTGCATCGCCTGCCGATACTGCAATAATTCCAATGCAGGATTATCTGGGTCTTGATAATTCAGCCAGAATAAACAGACCGTCTACTCTGGGAGGCAACTGGATCTGGAGAGTCAGTTCAGCTGATCTGACAGATGAACTTGCCGATTCGATCCGTGAGATGACGGTATCCTACGGGAGACTCAATCAAAAAAATATTGACATTATCTAATTCTGATGCCGCTAACCCCGGCAGAGGCGCCGAAAGGTGCCTCTTTTGTTTTTTAAAATAATAATATACAATATTACATTGAGTGGCGCCTAAGCGCCACGAGAATGTCGAATGTGGTAAATAATAAATTAGTGTCAAAAGGTACTTTTGACACTCAAATCAGCTATATCAATGATGGAGTAATACCGGATGAAACTTGATCTTAATGGCAGATTTTTTGAAATAGCTTCAAAAATTGCCGATTTAATAGAACTCAATCTTCTTTTCATTCTGACAAGCCTTCCCATTTTCACGATCGGTGCTTCCACATGCGCCACGATGACGGTTCTTATTCGTGATGTGAGAGGAGACAAGAGACCGATAGCAAAGTCTTATTTTAAAGCATTCGGAGAAAACTTCGGTAAAACGACTGTGATGTGGATAATTGATCTGGTCTTTATCTCGGTTCTCGTTTTTGACTATATGCTTGCAGCTGGATCGGGCGGAACGGTGAAGATTTTGTTAAGGGCTGTCGCAGCTGCCGGACTTATTATTGTCGGATCAATTATGATATATGAAATGAGCTGGACAGGTCTTATAGAAAATTCCATTGGAGAGATAATGAGAAACAGTCTTATTCTTACTTTTTCACGTGCTCCTTATTCTCTTCTTATGACTGCTCTCTGGATCTCGCCGCCTCTTATGATGTATTTCGCACCTGAGTTTCTTAAGTTCACTGTTCCTGTCTATATTTTTATCTGGCCGGTTCTCATGGCTCTTGCAGATGCTTATCTTATGGAACGTGTGCTGAGACCTTATCTCGGAGAACCGGAATGATACGAGACTAAAAATTTTACACTTATGTCATGAAATAAATGAAAAGATCCGCTAACTGATACATTCAGGAGGCAAACGGAGGTAAATCATGGATAGAGAACGTCTTTTGAGACAGCTTGATTTTATTCTGGAAATCGATAAGGAAAAGAGAATTACCAGGCAGACCAGCATTACAGGTCACATCAGGAAGGAAAACGACGCGGAGCATGCCTGGCACATGGCTCTTATGAGTTTTATTTTGAAAGAATATTCAAATGAAGATATTGATATTACAAGAGTCATTGTCATGTGTCTTGTTCATGATATAGTTGAGATCGATGCAGGCGACACTTATGCCTATGACGAAGAGGGGAAAAAGACACAGGCAGAAAGGGAGGAGAAAGCCAAGAAGAGAATTTTCGGGCTTTTGCCCGATGATCAGGCGGAACTTTTTATGGGACTGTTTGATGAATTCGAAGCTGATGTGACTCCGGAGGCTCATTTTGCTCACGCAATGGATAATTTCCAGCCGCTTCTTCTTAATAATTCAAACGGAGGCGCCGACTGGAGGGAACATGATGTGACTTATGAAAAGGTGATGGGCAGGCAGAGCAGAACTGCTGAGGGATCACGAGATCTCTTTTCAGTTACAAAAGAAATCATGGATGAAAACTTGAAAAAGGGAAGCCTGAAAAAGTGATTTATTTATTAAAACTTCCCACATTCCATGGATCATCTTCGTTGCAAGGATTCATTCGCTTTTTGCCAAGAGATGTCACAGTGGTGGCTCACAAGTTGTGTTTTTCTGTTTGCTCGCACGCGCTTTTTAGCGGCTCTCTGACAAAAGCGCGCAGAAATGCTTGAATTAAATTCTTGCAGTTGCAATATATTACAAGGAAGCATTTCTGCTTGAACGATTGTCAACCGAGCCGCAGCTAGCGTGCTCGCTCACAACGAAAAACACAATGCTCGCCACCATCTGTGCATCTCATGGCTTCATTGAATCCTTGCAACGAAGATTCTCATTATTAATGTGGGAAGTTTTAGTTATTTACCTGTGTCTTTCAGCTTTATTATGGTATTTTAAAAAAGATATGGTACAATTCCATGGGTATTGATTTTAGTTGGTAAGGAAGGCGTACTATGACCGCTATGGATGATTACAAGAGAAAGACAAAGATAATATGCACGCTGGGACCGGCATCTGATTCAATAGAAAAGATGAAGGAGCTGATCAAGGCTGGTATGAATGTGGCGAGATTTAATTTCTCACACGGAGAGCATGACGAACAGGAAGGCAGGCTTAGAAGACTTTGTGAGGCAAGAGAAGAACTCGGCGTACCGGTCGCGGCCATGCTTGATACAAAAGGACCTGAAATCAGGCTGAAGCAGTTTGAAAAAGGCAGCATAGATCTGGTAGAAGGACAGAAATTTACTCTTACATCAAGGGATTTGACAGGCAATCAGGATATAGTCAGTGTCTCTTATAAAGATCTGCCGGGAGATGTGGAAAAGGGCACTCATATTCTCATTGATGACGGACTTATAGAGCTCCTTGTAGACGATGTGGATGAAACTGACATTAGATGCACGGTTGTAAACGGCGGTCATGTCAGCGACAAGAAGGGCGTCAATGTGCCGAATGTCAACCTTTCCATGCCTTATATCTCCAAAAAGGATGAAGGCGACCTGATATTCGGAGTTGAGCATGATTTCGATTTCGTAGCGGCGTCATTTACTAGAACAGCCGATGATGTCAGAGCCATAAGGAAGGTTTTGTCCGACCACGGCGGCGCTGATATTCAGATAATAGCAAAGATTGAAAATAATCAGGGCATTGAGAATATTGATTCTATAATAGATGCTGCAGATGGCATTATGGTGGCGCGAGGTGACATGGGTGTTGAGATTCCTATGGAGGATGTGCCTGTCCTGCAGAAGATGATAATAAAGAAAGCTTATGCAGCAGGGAAATATGTAATTACTGCAACCCAGATGCTTGATTCTATGATTTCGCATCCGAGACCCACGAGAGCTGAGGCAACCGATGTCGCAAATGCAATATATGACGGAACCTCGGCAATCATGCTTTCCGGAGAGACAGCAGCCGGCGCTTATCCTGTGGAGGCTGTGAAGACCATGGATAAGATAGCCAGACGTACAGAGCAGGATATCAACTATGGCAACAGGTTGAGACAGAGAGCACCGCTTGATAATCCGAACGTTACGGATGCTATTTCACACAGCGCCTGCACTATGGCTTATGATCTCCACAGCAAGGCGATCGTAACCGTAACCATGTCCGGCCGCACAGCTCATATGATAGCAAAATACCGTCCGGTCAGCCCTATTATCGCATGCTGTCCTAAGGAGAAGGTTCTCCGTCAGATGGCTCTCTGCTGGGGAGTGACTCCTATCAGCATCGATGAGGTCGATGACGCCGATGTTCTTTTTGACAGGGCTATAGAACGCGCGAAGGAAGAAAAGCTTCTCAATGCAGGAGATCAGGTGATCGTGACTGCAGGAGTCCCTCTCGGTATGAGCGGCACTACAAATCTTATCAAGGCAATCACTGTATGAGGTTTGTGATACAGGTCTGCAGCAGGGCTTCGGTAGAAGTAAACGGCAGTGTCACCGGCAGCATTGGCAGGGGTTATATGGTTCTTATCGGTATAGCTGATTGCGATACCGAAGAGGTTGCAGACAAAATGATCGATAAAATGCTGAGACTACGGATCAATCCCGATGAAAACGGCAAGACCAACCTGTCTCTTTCGGATGTCGGGGGAGAGCTTCTTTTAGTGTCCCAGTTCACGCTTTACGCTGACTGCCATCATGGTAACAGACCCAGCTTTGTAAAGGCCGGGGAGGCGGAACATGCTGAAGAGCTTTATAATTATATAGTCAGGCGTTGCAGCGAAATCGGACCTAAAACCGAAACAGGGATATTCGGCGCTGATATGAAGGTAAGCCTTGTAAATGAAGGTCCCTTCACTATAATCCTAGATTCAGACGAGATAGTAAGGAGTAAGAAATGATGCCAAAGGATCCGGTGATTCTTTTAAGCTATGTAAATACGAAGCTCAGAGACCAGTACAGTTCTCTGGAGGATCTGTGCGCGTCTGAAGGTGCTGATCCCGGAGAGATCATTAATAAATTGAAGGAGGTGGGTTACACATATAAAAGGGAAGAAAATAAATTCATATAATATGATTACAGTGTCAAGAGTCTGCCACTTCGCGTAATCATAAATGGGAGTCAAAAGTCTGCCATCATGCGTAATCATAAATAAGTGGCAAAAGGTACTTTTAACGCTTCAATTGTATGAACCGGTAACTGTAAACAATAGGTAAAAGGTAGTAAAAATGGAAAAAAAGAAAGAGTACAGGCCATATGTGCCTGCTGAAAAAATCGTGCCCGAGATGACAGTATTCTCAATAATAATGGGCGCGCTTCTTGCGGTGGTGTTTGGTGCCGCAAACGCTTATCTGGGACTCAGAGTCGGCATGACTGTGTCAGCATCGATACCGGCTGCGGTTATTTCTATGGGAATAATCAGGATCATTTTGAAACATGATTCGATCCTTGAAAATAATATGGTACAGACTATAGGTTCTGCCGGAGAATCCCTGGCTGCCGGCGCAATCTTTACATTGCCGGCTATGTTTCTCTGGGCAAAAGACGGAGTTATGAGTAAGCCCGGTCTCATTGAGATCATGATCATAGCTGCGATCGGAGGCCTCCTTGGAGTCTTCTTCATGGTTCCTTTAAGAAATGCCCTGATCGTAAAGGAAGATGCCACTCTTCCTTATCCTGAGGGCAAGGCATGCGCGGAAGTTCTCCTCGCAGGAGAAGAGGGTGGAGAATCGGCAAAGACAGTATTTGCAGGTCTGGGAATAGCTGCCGGATTCAAATTTATCATTGACGGTCTGAAGGCTGTGCCGAGTGAGATCAATACTCCGTCGCATGGAATTGCCGGGTATAAGGGTCAGTTCGGTTCTCAGATCTATCCGGCTGTCTTTTCGGTAGGATATATCTGCGGTCCCAGGATTTCTTCATATATGTTTGCCGGCGGAATAGTGTCATGGCTTGTGTTCATTCCGCTTATAGTTCTCTTTGGTGGCAAGACCGTGATGTATCCGGGCACTGCAACGATAGGAAAGATGTTTGCCGAAGGCGGTGCCGGCGCAATCTGGGGCACATACATAAGATATATAGGCGCCGGAGCTCTTGCTGCCGGCGGAGTGATATCCCTTGTCAAGTCTCTTCCGATGATCGTAAAGACATTCAGGGATTCTATGAAGGATCTGGCAGGAGGACAGGGCGGGAGCACTCTTCGGACGGACAGAAACCTGAGCATGAAGACTGTTATTATTGCAATCGTTGTTCTTATTGTTCTGACAGCAGCTGTTCCTCAGATACCCGTCGGCATAGGCGGCGCGGTCTTGATCACGGTATTCGGTTTCTTCTTTGCAGCTGTCTCATCGAGAATGGTAGGAATAGTTGGTTCGTCAAATAACCCTGTTTCGGGAATGGCGATCGCGACCGTACTTTTCTCTACGATAATTTTGAAAGTAACAGGTACTGTCGGAGCAGCCGGAATGAAGGCTGCCATCGCCATCGGCACGGTGATATGCATTGTTGCAGCCATAGCAGGCGATACTTCACAGGATCTGAAGACCGGCTACATAGTAGGTGCAACCCCGAAGAAACAGCAGATCGGTGAGATCATCGGTGTGATCGTATCTGCTATCGCCATCGGCGGAGTATTATATCTCCTGGATGCCGCATGGGGATTCGGCTCAAAGGAACTCGGCGCGCCGCAGGCAATGCTGATGAAGATGATGATCGAGGGCGTAATGGGAGGAAAACTTCCCTGGGGTCTCGTTATTACAGGCGTAGTGTTGGCAGTCGTAGTGGAAATACTGGGTATTCCGGTCCTGCCTTTTGCTATCGGAGTTTATCTCCCGGTTCAGCTGAACGCCTGCATTATGTGCGGAGGAATCGTCCGTCTGATTTATGACAGAAAGAAGTACGCTACGGAAGACGAAAAGAAAAAGACAATTAACCGTGGTATACTTTATTGCTCGGGAATGATCGCCGGAGAAGGTCTGGTGGGAATCCTTATGGCAGTTCTTGCCGTAGCGGGCGTAAGCTCTGTCATCGATCTCTCCGGGAAAATGAATCTCAGCCCGGCAGCAGGCACCGTTGGATCATTTATAGTATTTGCAGCTATGATAGCGCTTGTTATTGCAGCTATAAACGGAAAGAAGAAAAAAGAAGCCTGAAATTTAAAACAAGGGGAGGCAGCCGGAACTTTCGGCTGCCTTTTTATTCTATGAATGCTGCCGGGATAGGAGTTATTTGAATGAAGAAAAAGAAGCATCTTTCCAGAAAAGAGGCGGTAGAGCTTTATAATTCATATGTCCCTGAAGTGACGGAAAGAATTTCCGATACCCTCCGTGACGACGATGGGAATTTGATCCTTATCATAGAGAACACAGGACTTATGAACAGGATCATGCAGAAGATAGCAAAGAAACCTGAGACATCGAAGATCCATCTGGATGAAAAAGGCACTTTTGTATTTGAAAGATGCGACGGAAAACGTAATATTGAGTCAATAGCCGCTGATTTCAGGGATAGCTACAAGGAAGATGATGAGACACTTTATAATCATCTGATAAAATATTTTGAGATACTAGAATCGTATGATTTCATCAGATTTATGAAGCCGATGGAAGACAAAGGAAAGGATGATCAGAATGAATAAAAAGGTAAATGACTGGATCGACGCTCACATGGACGATCTTATTTGTGATATCAAAGACCTGTGCAGCATAGCTTCGGTAAATGATAAGCCGGAGGGTGATATGCCTTTTGGCGAGAAACCTTGCCGGGCACTTAACCGAGCTATGGCTCTGGCTGAAAAGTACGGCTTCGAGACGAAAAATTATGATAATTATGTCGCGACGGCTGATTTTGACTCAAGCCTTCCTCATACGCTTGATGTACTCGGTCATACCGATGTGGTGCCTGCCGGAGAGGGATGGACAGTTACAGATCCTTTCAATGTGATCGAAAAGGATGGAAAACTGTTTGGCCGCGGAACATCTGATGACAAGGGTCCCCTTCTTTGCGCTCTCTATGCCATGAGGGCTATAAAAGAGACCGGGACTCCTCTTTCAAAGGGTGTGAGGCTTATCATGGGATCTGACGAAGAGACCGGGTCAAGCGATATAAAGCATTATTATGCGACAGAAGAAGAAGCTCCTTATACTTTTTCCCCGGATGCGGAATTTCCGATAATAAATATTGAAAAAGGACAGTTCAGAGGAATACTGTCAAAGGATTATCAGAAAGAGACAGAGCTGCCGAGACTGCTGTCACTTGATGCAGGAGTGGCCTTCAATGCCGTTCCTCAGAAAGCGAGACTTAAGTTTGAAGGACTGAATGACGACGAGATAAGAAAAGCCGCGGACGAGATTGAAGCTGAGTGCGGCGTTTCCATTGAAATCGAAAAAGACGGAGAGGTAGTTATAACCGGACAGTCTGCTCATGCTTCCACACCGGAGACAGGAAAAAATGCCGGACTTGCTGCTGTGCTTCTCATTAATAAGCTTCCGCTTCATGACGGCACTGTAAAAAGACTTTTTTCTTCTCTTTCCCGTCTTTTCCCTTATGGAGTCACCGACGGTTCCGGTCTTGGAATAGCAATGTGCGATGAAGAATCGCATGATCTCACCTGCACCCTGGATTTATTTCATGTGGATGAGACTCATATGGAATTTACTTTTGATTCCAGGACACCGCTCATGGCAAATGAGGAGAATTGCGGTAACAAGGCAAAAGAGAGCGTGGAAAATGCAGGATTTGACTGGTCTACACCGGGAATGATACCTCCGCACGCAGTGGCCGGAGACAGTTATTTTGTTAAGACGCTTCTTTCGGCTTATGAGGAAGTGACAGGCCTGAAAGGCGAATGCCTTGCCATCGGAGGCGGTACATACGTCCATGATTTGAAAAACGGAGTGGCTTTCGGCGCAATTTTGCCCGGAGTAGACACTCATATGCACGGAGCTGATGAATTTATCGATATAGATAATCTTAATGCTGCAGCAAAGGTGTATGCGAATGCTATTGAAAAGCTTTGTGGTTAAAGATTGAATTCCATGCTATAATTCACGCTGGATATTAAATATCGGTTTTAAGAAAAGAGGAACAAGATGAAACAGAGACCTGTTGTACTTATGGTGCTCGACGGCTTCGGCCTATCTGATGAGCACGAGAATAATGCTGTATATCTCGCAAATACTCCGGTAATAGACAAGCTTGAAAAGGAGTGTCCTTTTGTTAAGGGATACGCTTCAGGAACTGCAGTGGGCCTGCCTGACGGTCAGATGGGAAATTCTGAAGTAGGACATATGAATATAGGCTCAGGAAGGATCATCTATCAGGATCTTACCCTTATCACAAAGTCCATAGAGGATGGAGATTTCTTTAAGAATGAGGAATTCAAGGCAGCCATCGATAACTGCCGAAAGAATAATTCAGACCTTCATCTCTGGGGACTGCTGTCAGACGGCGGCGTCCACAGCCACATCACTCACCTTTTCGCGCTGCTGGAGCTTTGCAAAAAAGAAGATTTTCATCGTGTATATGTGCATCCTTTCTTTGACGGAAGAGACACGCCGCCGGCATCCGGCATCAATTACCTTAAGCAGCTCATTGACAAGATGGATGAGCTCGGCGTGGGAAAGGTGGCATCTCTTTCCGGACGTTATTATGCAATGGACAGAGACAATAACTGGGACAGAGTCCAGAAGGCTTATGACAGTCTTGTTATCGGCGAAGGAAATAAGGATACGGATCCCATTCACGCTATGCAGGCGTCATATGATAACGGAGTCACAGATGAATTTGTGATACCTACTGTCATCACTGAAGCTGACGGCAGCCCGGTCAGTCTCGTAAAGCCGAATGATTCCGTCATCTTCTTTAATTTCCGCCCTGACAGGGCAAGAGAGATCACGAAGGCATTCTGCTTCACAGACGAGGATATAGAGAAGCAGCCTGACAACAAAGAGAATCCGAATAAGTCTATTCATTCTTTAAAGAGAGCAAAGGGCTTTATTCCCCTTACCTATGTATGCTTCAAGGATTACGATGAGACCATTCCGAATAAGCTTGTGGCCTTCAAGAAACCTGTGATCGTAAATACTCTTGGTGAATATCTTGCAAAGAATGGTCTGCGTCAGCTGAGAATTGCAGAGACAGAGAAATATGCTCATGTGACATTCTTCTTCAACGGAGGAGTGGAAGAGCCTAATAAGGGCGAGGACCGTACCCTTGTGCCTTCTCCGAAAGTCGCAACATATGATCTGCAGCCGGAGATGAGCGCGCCTGAGGTATCAGAAAAACTTGATGCGGCAATTACTTCAGGAGAATATGATGTGGTCGTGATCAATTTCGCAAATCCGGACATGGTAGGCCACACCGGAAAGCTTGATGCTGCGATCAAGGCTGTCGAGCGCGTGGACGGCTGCGTAGGCGGTGCTGTCGAGGCTGTAAAGAAGATGAACGGAGTGCTCTTTATCTGCGCCGATCACGGAAATGCGGAGGAAATGTGGGATAAGAAGACGAATGCGCCTCATACGGCTCATACGACAAATCCGGTTCCTTTCATTCTCTACAATTATGACAGCAACTATACTTTAAGAGAAGGCGGAAGACTTTGCGATATAGCGCCTACACTTCTTGAGATAATGGGACTCCCTCAGCCCGAGGAGATGACCGGCAAGTCTCTTCTTGTAAGAAAGTGATTTTGATGAGTGGCAATAAGTCATGCCTGTGCCGGTAAAAAACCGGGCGGATGACTTTTGCCGCTCATTTTATTTTTTCGGGAATAATTTTTGATACTCTGTTAAGAATCTGCGAATACATCCGATATCATATGTGAAGAGCTGATGAGGTTTTTAATTTTGAATCAGCTTCACGATGAAAGGAGTCATTGTTATGCGTATTGAGGCATATAATAAGGTCACGGAAATCTATGGTGTTAACCGCGCCAGGAAGATCGGCAAATCCAAGTATGCTCCAATCGGACGAGATAAGGTGGAAATATCTTCCCACGCTACTGATTTGAAGGTTGCGAAGGAAGCTGTCGCCGGCACGCCTGATACCAGAGAGGATCTGGTGGCTGACATAAAGTCAAGGATTGACTCGGGCAGTTATTCCGTTGATACGGGAGATTTTGCAAGCGTGCTTCTGAGCAGATACAAAGAGTTGTCTGATAAGGAGTAATGGGTGGCAAGCCTGATAGAAGAGCTGCTGTCCGTAATGGACGGCGAAAAGAAAAATTATGACAGTATCCTTGAAATGTCGGATTCAAAGAGAGAAGCCATCATCAATGGGGATATAGATTCTCTTGAATCGATTACATCACGGGAAGAGGATATTGCAGATGATCTTGCCTCGCTTGAGAACAGGCGAAGGAGGATCCTCGGAGATATGGCTGTCGTGCTTGGAAGAGACGGTGAAGATATAACTGTATCTGAACTTATAGATCTTCTTGACGGTCAGCCGGAGGAACAGAAGAGTCTTGGCGCCGCAAAGGATGCCCTGATGCATTCCGCGAGTCAGGTGAGATTCTGGAATGATCAGAATCAGATTCTTCTGAAACAGTCGCTGGAGATGGTGAATTTTGACATAACGCTCATGAAGAGCATGCGCCAGGCTCCGGAGACGGCAAATTATAACAGCAAGGCTTTTAATACCGGCGATCTGCTCGGGACGAGCGGCTTTGACGCAAAGCAGTAAGAGAACGGATTCTCCCTGCCGGGTTTCGGTACTATCGGAGGTACTTCATGGCGAACGGCTTCGGGAGCTTATATGTAGGAACATCAGGACTTCAGTCAGCACAGAACGGGCTGAATGTCCTGTCAAATAATCTGGCGAATCTGGGCACAACAGGCTATGTCCGCCAGCAGATAGTATATCAGGACAGACATTACACATCCTTCCAGAAAGCGTCTGTATCGACACAGCAGACGGGTACCGGGGTCAGTATAGCTGACGTGGTGCATGCGAGGGATGTTTTTTTAGACCGTTCATACAGGACCGTGAACGGACGCGCGGCATTTTATGCTGCAGGCGACGAGGCAAGCTCGGAAATAGAGACTCAGCTTCAGGAGACCAACGGTGAAGCGTTCAGAGATGCCGTAACGGATCTCTACCAGGCTTTTGCGGAATATGCAAAAGATCCGTCAAGCACCGTATATCAGAATCTGGTGCTCCAGAAATCTGAGCTCTTTCTAAGCAGAGCCGCGGGAGTATATGACGGGCTGGCTGATTACCAGAAGACTCTAAATACAAAAATAATCAACGATGTAGAAAAGATCAATAAGCTGGGCAAGGAAATCCAGAGCTTAAACAATGATATCCAGAAGATAGAGGCCGGCGGCGTTGAGACCGCAATGGACTTAAGAGATCAAAGAGACAAGGATCTGGATGAGCTGTCAGGACTGGCATCGGTAGAATATTCCGAAGAGTCAAACGGAATTGTGAGAGTAAAGATAGAGGGAACGGAATTTCTTGACGGGGTTCATGTAAATGAGCTCGGTATTAAGACCGATAAGGTTACGGGATTTGCGAACCCTTACTGGAAGCAGCTTTCAGATATTTCCAAAGGCGAATATTATTATGCTTTCTCTACAGCTGATGTGGATCCCGCTATTGGAAATGATATAGGTGAGCTTAAATCCCTTCTTCTTGCCCGGGGCGATAAAAAAGCCACATATATGGATATCAGCGGACTGTCATCAGAAGCTTATGACAAGGGAATATCGAATTCTATTATCATGAATTCCCAGGCAGAGCTCGATATGATGGTTAATTATATAGCAAGAGGAGTAAATGATCTTCTGTCTCCGAATACTACATATTCAAAATTAACGGGCAATAATGCCGCAGTCACGGGACATGATGACAAGGGCAATGAAGTGGTAATAAATCCAAATACCAAGGTACTTGATACAGAAAACTGTTCGCTAGGGGCATCGGGCAAGCTGCCACCGGAAGAGCTTTTTGTAAGGAACGGCACATCGCGGTACAAGAGAGTGGTAGTTCAGGGCGCCGATGGAGGCGAGAATACCTTCTATGTGTATAATGAGGAAAATGCCGGGGATCTGTCAAAATGCTACACTCTTAAAGAGATGGAAATCAACAGCACTTTGAAGGTCACTCCTGCCGAGATGCCGCATCTCACGAAGAACGGCAGCGTGGATTATACACTGGGAAAAGACATCTATAATCTCTGGGAAACTGAAGGATACAGGCTGAATCCTTCGGACGTAACGCCAACGACCCTTTCCGGTTTCTATGCTAAATATATAGGCGAACTGGCAACGACCGGTTCTGTATATAAGACAACGTCTGAAGCCCTGTCGGGCACAAGAAAGTCTGTGGAGTCAGGCAGACAGGGAGTGATCGGCGTCTCGTCGGACGAGGAACTTACCAATATGATCAGGTTCCAGAATGCCTACAATGCATCCAGCAGATATATCAATGTGGTGAGTCAGATGATCGAATATCTTCTGTCTTCCCTCGGAAAGTGATTAATTAATTCAGGAGGCGCTTAATGCCATCAACTTTTTTCGGTCTTACAATTGCCGGAAGCGGTCTGAATGCTTACCAGGCTGCTGTAAATAATGCGGCTAACAATGTGTCTAATCTGGATACTAAAGGTTATTCCAGACAGAAAGTGGAGATGAAGAGCGGTCGGGCCATAAGAGTACATCAGCAGTACGGCAGCATGGGAACAGGCGTGATCGCCGATAATATAATCCAGCTCCGTGATAAATATTATGATGATAAATACTGGAATAATCAGTCAAGATATGGTCTCTATGAGAAAAAGACCTATTACATGACGCAGATCGAGGACTATTTCAAGGATAATACCGCAACTCCGGGCTTTAATACCATCTATACCAAGATGTTCAATGCTCTGGATTCCGTGAAATCCAATGCTTCAGATAAATCCGTACGAAATGAATTCATCTCGGATGCCAAGGAGCTGACGGATTACTTTAATCACATTTCCGGAAATCTGAAGGAAATGCAGACGGGGATCAATGACGAGATCAAGACTACTGTAGATGAGATAAATTCTATTTCCAAGAAGATCTCCATAATAAACAGGGAGATAAATGTCCTGGAGCAGCAGGGCGGACATGCGAATGAGCTCAGAGACCAACGCGCGCTTTTAGTGGATGAACTTTCAAAGATAATACCGGTCACGACCGAAGAGAATAAAGTCCATAATACGAATTTCCCTGATATGTATACCGGAGCGACTGAATATTATGTAAAGCTGAACGGCAAGAATCTTGTCAATAATTTTACTTATAACGAGCTTACAACAGATGTAAGGAAGTACAGAAACTCACAGTCTGACGCAGACGGTCTATACGATGTGGTCTGGAAGGATTCGGGCGAGAAGATCCCTATGAATTCATCTGCTATGTCAGGCGAGCTCAAGGCAATGTTTGATCTCATGGACGGTAATAATGACGAAAATCTGAAAGGCTATGTGGCAGCAGCTTCGACAGGATCCGTTACTATAAATTATCCGTCATGTAAAGACATAAATAATTTAAATCTTCCTGTTCAGGGCAGCTTTACCGTGCTGAACAAGGTTTATAATTACAGCGGGTTTTCAGTCAACACCGACGCAAACGGACAGATCACCGGGATGACATTTACTCTCGATCATGCTTCGATCGATACGGCAACCATCAATGATATGCAGGGAGCAAAGCTGGAGGTGGGTTCATCAAATGATTACAAGGGAGTTGCATATTACCAGAATCAGATGAACCAGTTTCTCAGGGCTTTCTCTGAGAGCTTCAATAATATTGAGAAAAATGCAGAAGATTCTTATGGAAACAAGGCCGGCGTAATTTTTACAGCTACCGGCGCAAGCGACAATAAAGAGCTTGGTTTTACAGACAGTGTCAAAGGTCAGGAGAAGACCTATAATTTCTCCGGAGATGCCTGTGATGACACTTATTATCTGATGACGGCGGAGAATGTGAAAATATCATCAAAGGTTCAGGCAGACTCCGGGTTATTCGGAACAAAGACATACACAGAGGCAGCTGATGGAACTCATATTGATAACGGAGCTGAAGCATCTGATATTATTTCAAAGCTTTTGAATCTGGAGAGCAAGGAGAAGATATTCAGACAAAGCGGAGGAAGCGAGTTTTTGAAATGTATCTATGCGGATATCACAGTGGACTCTCAGGAGTGTTCGGTATTCGAGAAAAATTACAAGTCAATTTCTAATTCCATCGCTAAGCAGAGAAAGTCAGTTTCCGGTGTAGATGAAGATGATGAATCGGTTGACCTTGTTAAATTTCAAAATGCCTATAATCTGGCTTCCAAAACCATTCAGGTTCTTAATGAGATGTATGACAGGCTTATTACACAAACCGGAGTATAAGACGGATAGGAGCGGTATCTTATGAGAATTACAAACAGCATGATAATGGATTCTGCAGATCAGAATATCACGGGTGTAAAGACTCAGGTTGACAAGAGATATACGCAGATGAATACGCAGAAGGCTATCGACAGGCCGTCAGATGATCCGGTCGTAGCTGTAAGGTCTCTGCGGCTTTCGACCCAGCTTGCCAAGATAGACCAGTATTATTCCAGAAACATACCGGACGCCGAGGAATGGATGGATGTGTCAGAGACGGCGCTCAACAATATGAAGTCGCTTGTCAAGGATATGCATACCCTGGCCGATCAGGGCGCTAACGGAACTCTTACCCAGACTGACAGGAATACAATATTGACTCAGCTAAAGTCACTCCAGGAGCAGATATATGCCGAAGGAAATGCTGACTACGCGGGACGCACCGTATTTACCGGATACAGGACTGATAAGAAGCTCACGTTTACGGAAAATGAGAAAAAGACAAGCTATAATATAGAGCAGAATCTGAAAGTGAACGACCTTATAGAGGACAGCCGCTATTACACACCGGGTATCAGTGTTCCGGAGACTCCTGAAAAGCTTTCCGATACAGCATCCATTGTGAAGGTAAGGGAGAGCGATTACAAGCGTATAAGGCTGGGATACAGCGCAATTACTTCAGTGCAGAATGATTCTTCATCTGATGATACTGATACTGGATATGCAGAATCCGGACAGATGAAGCTCGAAGTGACAGGCACTGACCCCGCGACAGGCGATCCTGTGGATACAACCATAGCTGTAACGGTATATAAGGATGAGAATGACTGGCTTCAGGCATCGGGAGGCGTGGAAAAGAAAATAGATGCGTCATCGGCAATTCTCATCAGAAGCACCGGCGAGCTTATTTTCGGGGATCAGATGGCATCCGACCTTCAGTCAGAAAACGCGATGATAAAGATCAGATACAACAGAACCGGATTTACAGACGGCGAACTAAGACCTGAGTATTATTATAACTGCACTGATGTAACGGATCCAAACAAAAAAATAAGATTTGATAAATATAACAGCGACGGCAGCGAGAAAACTTATGACATTAAATACACCATTGCCGCAAATCAGGAGATGAAAGTGAATGTCGAGGCTTGCAATATTTTTGATTCCTCAATATATAGAGATATCGAAAATATGATAAGCACTGTCTCCAGATCGATTTCAGCTCATGACAAGGTTGACAAGCTGAAGTCAATGCTTGACGATAAAAGATATTCCGGAAATGAGGATCAGGAGAATATAAAGAAGTGGCTTGACGCAGCGTCTCGCGAAGTGGATTATTGTGATGATGATTTGCAGAAGATCTTCAATTCCGAGATAAGCAGAACTGAGAAATATGACAGTGACATAACCCTCGCAAGAACTGAACTCGGATGTCGTGAGGATCAGATCAGGATGACCGGCAAGAGAATGTCTGAACAGAAGGAGACGGTTCAGGAGCTTCAGTCAAAGAATGACGATATAGATCTGTCTACGGCGGCGATAAGATTTACTGATGCTTATAATGCTTATCAGGCAAGCATTACAGCTGCCGGCAAGATAGGTAAATTGAGTCTTTTGAATTACATCTGACGGAGAAAATTTTACAGTAAGGGGTAGAAAGATGAAGGCAGATACCAGACTTTTCGGGTCTATCGATATTGAAGATAAAAAGATAATTAATCTTCCCAACGGAATAATAGGTTTTCCGAATCTGAAGAAATTCGCTCTTATTTATGATAAAGACAGCGAAGATAAGAATACAATAATGTGGCTGCAGTCGATGGATGAGCCGAAATTTGCTCTTCCGGTCATTCAGCCGTCTGTTATTTTCCAGGATTACAATCCTGTGGTGAATGACGAGCTTCTTCTTTCCATTGGCAACCTTACGGAAGAGAATCTCTATGTGCTGGTGACAGTCAGGGTTCCCACTGACATCACGGATATGTCGGTAAATCTTAAGGCTCCGTTCATTATTAATACAGATACTATGAAGGCTGCTCAGATAATAGTCGAAAATGAGGATTATCAGATCAGATTTCCCATTTATCATCTGCTGAAAGATAAGAAGGAGGCGGGTAACTGAGATGCTGGCGCTGACTAGAAAAAAAGGTGAATCAATAGTTATAAATAACGATGTGGAAGTTACGGTTTTGGACGTAAGAGGAGACCAGATAAAAATAGGCATCACAGCGCCTAAAGATGTGCCTGTCTACCGGAAGGAACTCTATCTTCAGATAGTAAAGTCCAATGAGGAAGCCATGAATCCGGATGCAATGGCGGATCTTAAGAAGCTGATGTAAAAAATGTTATTGAAAAAGTCTTTATATTTAAGATAATCTGTCCGATATGTAAAATATGAAGGATAAGTACTAAGAGTCTGACACAAGGAGGTGTTGATAATGACTTCTATAGGAAGTACAGGTACTGTACAGAATGATTATTCAGGGATGACGGGCGATATTGCTCCTGTTAGCATCACGTCGCAGAGCGCAACAGTCAGAACAAATGAGACGGTTGAACCATCAGACACAGGGAAAACAGCAGAAAATAAAGACGATGACAGTTCTTTAAACAATGGCAAGGCCTCACCTGAGGCGATAAAAAATGCCGTTGACAAAATCAACAAGGAATACGGCAACACAGAGGCGGTTTTTTCTGTACATAAGGCTACTAACCGAGTGATGATAAAGATCATTGACAAGGATACCAAGAAAGTAATCAAGGAATTTCCACCGGAAAAAACGCTAGATATGATAGCAAAGGTATGGGAACTGGCCGGCATCATGGTAGACGAGAAGAGGTAAGATATGGCAATAAGATTATCAGGACTGACATCCGGTATGGATACAGAGTCGCTTGTATCAGCGCTTGTATCGGGATACAGGACTAAGGTTGAAAATTATACCAAGGCTCAGACCAAGCTTTCCTGGAAACAGGAGGAATGGACGGAAATAAACAAGAAGATGAAGAGCCTTCATTCCTCGCTTTCGAATCTCAGATTCTCAACAGCCTATCAGAGCATGAAGGCAACTGCATCTGACAGTACGAAGGCTGCTGTTTCAGCATCAGGTTCGGCGGTGACAGGTGTTCATACTCTTAGGATTAAGAGTCTGGCTGCCGCTTCGTATTTGACAGGAGATAAGATATCGCTTCCGGAAGGTTCGGACGGAAGCCTTACCGCAGGCACAAAGCTTTCGGATCTTGGATATAACGACAAGGACGGCTCCAAGATTTCTGTTACATACAATAACAAGACTACTGATATCGATGTGAACGCTGATATGACTATCGGAAATCTTGTGAGCAAGCTGAAGGAGACGGGACTGAAAGCCAACTTTGACGAGGCGAACGGAAGAATATTTGTAAGCTCACCAAAGAGCGGAAAGGACTATGACTTCTCTCTTTCAGAGTCAGGATCAGACGGTAGCAGAGCCCTTGATATTTTAAGGCTCAATGAGTCAGCAGGTGCAAAAAAAAGAAACGGCGCTGATGCAGAGATCATTCTTGACAATGCGACGTATACCAACAACTCTAATTCATTTTCGATTAACGGACTCAATATAAATGCACAGGCAGTGACGACATCGGATGTATCCGTTACGGTAGATACTGATATAGACGGTCTTTATGACAAGATCAAGGATTTTCTGTCCCAGTATAACAGTATCGTAAATGATCTCACTACCAGATATAATGCTGCTTCGGCAAAGGGATATGATCCTCTGACGGATGAACAGAAGAAAAATATGTCCGATACTGAAGTAGAAAAGTGGGAGACAAAGATCAAGGATTCGCTTCTTAGAAACGATGATTCCCTTGGCAGCATTCTGGATACTATGACGAATAGCATGAGCGCTTCGTATACTATTAACGGCAAAAAATATTCGCTTACTTCGTTTGGAATCCATACTCTGGGATTTTTAAATGCATCGAAGAACGAACAGAATGCATATCACATAGATGGTGATGAGGATGATTCTTCTACTTCAACCAGCTCGGATAAGCTGAAAGAAGCTCTTACCAGGGATCCGGACAGTGTGGTAGAATTCATGAAGCAGCTGACCGGCGGATTATATTCCGCTCTTGATAAAAAGATGCAGTCTTCAAGCGTCAGGTCAAAATACAGTGTCTATAACGACAAGGAGATGGCATCTGAATACAGCGAATATACAAAGCTGATCAAGGAATGGAATACAAGACTTACAGATATGGAAGACAGCTATTACAAGAAGTTTTCCAATATGGAGTCGGCTCTTACCAAGCTTAATTCCAATTCAAGTTCGCTTACACATATGCTCGGTTAATATTAAGGAGGAATAGTTAATGCTGAAATCCGAGGGATATAAGACTTATCAGAACAGCAAGGTAATGACGGCTTCTCCGGCGGAGCTTACACTTATGCTTTATGACGGAGCTATCAAGTTTGCAAATATAGCTTTGTCAGCCATCGAGAACAATGACATCGAGAAGGCGCATAACAATATCAGAAAGGCAGATGCGATAATCGAAGAGTTGCAGTGCACACTCAATCACAAATATCCTGTAGCGGATGATTTCGACAAGGTTTATTCCTATTTAAGGGATCGCCTGATGTGGGCAAATATCAAGAAGGACAAGGATATCCTGAATGAATGCCTTGAGCATATGCACACTATGCGTGATACATGGGTCCAGGTCATGAAAAACAATAAGGCCGGAGGGACGGTCGTAGCCTGATGGAGAAACCGGTTGACAGAAACAGCATCATTTTGATGTGCGAGAGTCTCGAGAAGAAGATAGGTGTATTGAACCAGATCCGGGAGATGAACGGAAAACAAAAGGAAATCCTTAAGAATCCCAGATCTTCTCCTGATGAGCTTGAGGAGAATCTGTCGAGAAAAGGCGGGCTTATTGTCGAACTTGAGCGTCTCGACAGCGGATTTTCGACCCTCTATGAAAAGGTCAGAGAAGAACTCAGGACAAATAAGGACAAATATGCCGATGAGATAGCAGAAATGAAGGAGCTTATCCGGAAGATAACAGCTCTTTCAGCTGCTGTGGAACGTGAAGAGAAAGAGAATAAGGAACTTGCCGCTGAGAGATTTTCCGATGTTCGTAAGATGGCGCGCCGTATCAGAAAAAATGAGAAGGCCGTCAGTTCCTATTATAAGACTATGTCACAGAGCACTGATCCGGGCTTTATGGATCAGAAGAATTAGAAGAAATGCAGGCAGTAATGCCTGCATTTTTTGGAAGATCATTCATTTACAGCAATGTCAATCATTTTTCTGAAAGTATCAGGGAAATTGTAATCACGCCTTATATGTTCTTTTGCCGCTTCAGCAGCTTCCCGTCGTTCCTTGTCATGATTCAGCCAGTAATGAATTTTTTCAACAAGAGAATCTTCGCTGTCGAAATAGTCAAATTCCTCTCCTGCGGAAAAAGCTTCGGCGAGATCTTCCTGATAATTTGAAAGAAGGAATCCTCCGCTGCTCATGATATCTATGCAGCGTAAAGGTATGCCGTTTGTGATGCTTCTTAAGGTGATGTTGAGATTGATTTTGGAATGCGAAAAAACTGAAGCCATTACATTGGGATAGAGGGCGATGCCCATATTTTTGATGTTATGTATTTTTACATTCTTATCTACCGTAAAGAGACGCGCCTTACCCGGGAAAGCGCGGCCGACGGCTTCAAGATAGGAAAAACGTTCGCGGCTGGTCATTTTTCTGTCGACCAGGTACCTGCTGTAGATATATTCAGGAGTCTCTATTCCTTCTGAATTAAATTTGTATTGCATGGTTTTCCCGATTTTATCCATTATGTCCGAATCAAATGATTTTTCAATCAGATCTGTTCCGTAAACAAGATGCTGGGCGTCCATTATGCCGTCAAGATATCCAACCAGGAGCTTATCGGATTTATCAACATATCTTTCATAAAAATTATGCTCTTCATTGTACAGGACTCCTACAAATGAGATGTCACATGAATCCCGGTCGGAAGAGTAGTTTTGCTCGGACAGCTCATTCATATAATCCGGATCTCCGGGCAGAACCATATAATGAACATTTTTGAATCCTCCGAGATTGAATTTGCGGCATTCCGCGCTATCGAAGAGGAATACATGATTCGTCTCGTAGCGGAGGGCAGTAGAATAGAGAAGGACATAGGGACTGTCATAAATAAAGGAAATGTAGGGTATATTCAGTTCATGACAGGACTCTGACAGCAGGGGATAAAAATTATATGAAAAGCAGATGTCAGGTCGATTATCAGAAATGAATTTTTTAAAAGAGCTGGTGAAAGCAGCACTGACACGTTCCTGGAAATCCTTATGGGAAAAAAGGCATACTTCAATGCCGAGTTTATTAAGAGCTCTGAATGTAGGTTCCTTGCCGTAGAAGTTCCAGTCGAGAACCATCATTTTCATAAGAATTTCCTCCTGTAAAGATGCATAAAAAAATACTATTGAAAGGCATATCATATTTTCGTGCAGTCATGAACGCGATATGACCTTTTGACCATGATAATATCATTATATCGCAAAACCGGGTTCCGGGAGGGCTGTATTATGAAAACAAAGCGGGTGCTTGTATATGAATGGAAAGCTTATCTTTATTATGATATATATGAAGCTCTTGGGAGTCTGGGTTACACAATAGACAAGATGCGGATGAAGCTTATGAATTATGATGTGGATCCTGCATTCGCCATGGCGATGGAGAAGAAAATCAGGGAGAATGACTACGATTTTGTATTCAGTGTGAATTTTTTCCCTCAGATCGCAGAGGTCTGTCATGATATGGATCTTGTATATGCAAGCTGGGCTTGTGACAGCCCGCTTATAAGCATGTATAATGAGGCGGTTTTTTACGATACAAACAGGATCTTCCATTTCGACAGGGCAAGAGAAATTGAATTCTATTCCATGGGTATAAAAAACCTCTGGCATCTGCCTCTGGCTTCAAATCCAAAACGGCTTATGACGTGCGCAAGGGCGCTCTCTGAATCAGGCAGATATGAAAAATATGATATATCGTTTGTCGGGCGAATGTACGAGAAAAATTCATATGACGTAATTAAAGATAAGCTGGACCCTTATACCAGAGGTTATCTTGATTCTGCAATCACTGCGCAGAGCAGGCTCTGGGGAAGCAATATCACGGATTTAATAATGACAAGTGATATGATGGTGAGACTTTCCGAGAATTTTGATCTGAAAAAGTCTCCCGGATCTTTTTCAAATCTGGGGCTGATATTTGATACGACTGTTATCGGCTTCAAGGTTGCCTATGAGGCAAGAGTGCGGGTATTAAATGAGCTTTCGGTGGAATTTCCGCATGATGTAACTCTTTTTACTTCCGACAGAACTGATGATCTTCAGATGGTAAGGAATATGGGGTCTGCAGACTATATGACTGAAGTTCCATATATTAATAATATGAGCAGAATTAATCTGAATCTGACAATTCCCAATATCAGAACCGGGATACCGCTTCGGGTATGGGATATTCTGGGAGCCGGCGGATTCTGCCTTACAAATTATCAGGAGGAACTGGAGGAATATTTTACTGATGGAAAGGATCTGGCATGGTTTAAAAGTGATGAAGAGCTTTTAGATAAGGCAAAATATTATCTCAATCATGAGTCCGAAAGGGAGAAAATCGCGATCCGGGGCAGAGAAGCGCTGACGGAACTGGGAGACTACAGAGACCGGATGAGTGAGATGCTGACGGTTATATAGTTTATATAAAAATGATGAAATTTCAGACGAAATGTGATAAACTAGAAAAGGATTAATGGATTATCCTTTTGAGCGCACGAAAAATTTTCAGGGACGGAAAGGAGGCGCTTGATATGTCAGCTATTGATACTATCTATAATTATTATCTGACGACATATGGAAAAGCGTCGCAGTCGTCCAGATATGATTCTCACAAGAGATCCGAACTCAGGGATACTTATAATAGAATCGTAAAGACCAATAAGGAATCTCCTCTTTATAAGATAAATCTTAATAATGATCTTGAGAAGTTTGTGATTGATCTGAAGGAGGAAGCAAGAAACGCCAAAAATGTCATTTCGTCCATGGCTCTCGGTGACAGGGGCATGGAGGCGGTCTATGATCGGAAGATCGCGTATTCTTCTGATGAGGATGCTGTCGGAGTGGAATACATAGGACAGGATGATACAAACGGGACTGATCATTTTACCATTAATGTGGACAGACTTGCCGGCCCTCAGGTGACTATCGGAAATTATCTAAGGATGAATGATTCGGATTTTAAGCCGGGCAGCTTATCCTTCGACTTAAGCAGACCAAATAATTCGTATGAGTTTCAGCTGGACATAGAAGACGGCGATACGGACTATGATGTTCAGAACAAGATAGTCAGACTTATGAATCGCTCCAACGTTGGGTTGGCCGCGTCGATTGATGTAAATTCAAAAGGAGAGTCGGCCATAAGGATAGAGTCACGTCAGACCGGACTTTCCGATAATGAAAAATATCTATTCAAAATAGATTCGAACTCATCAGCTGATGATATCAGGCGTCTCGGCATCGATGAGATTACGATTCCGGCAGAGAACGCTTCTTTTACGCTGAATGGAAAAGCACATAAGGCTTTGTCCAATGAATTCACTGTCAATAATGAATTTGACCTGACGCTCAGGGCTGCCGGAGGAAAAGATGTGACGGTCGGGTTCAAGGCTAACGCGGATGCTGTCGGAGACAGCGTTTCAAAGATGATAAATGCCTTTAATTCACTGATCAATGTGGGAAAATCATACGAATCCGTAAATGGAAGCAAGCGCCTTTTGAACGAGGTGGTGCATGCTGCAGGCAGCATGAGATCGGATCTTTCAAAAGTCGGCATCAAAGAGGATAATGGCCTGCTTTCCCTCGACAGAAATAAGCTTTCCGACGCGCTTAGTGGAGACGGTCGGGAAGAAACCTTCCGTATTCTGAATGAGTTCAAGAATCAGCTTTCGAAGGAAGCTGACCGCGCTTCGATAGATCCTATGAGATATGTCAACAAGCTGATAGTAGAATATAAGAATCCTGGCAGGACTTTTAACGCTCCTTACGCTTCAAGCATATACGCAGGAATGATAATAAGCAGAGCACTTTGACCTGAAATTTGTCAATCTCTTCAAATCTTTCTTGACAGGGATTGGTCTGCCGTGATATAGTGTTACGGCGATGGATTTTAGGTCTTTTTTTTATGCCTATTTTTTGGCATGAGAAATCAAACATTTAATTGGAGGTGGAAGTTGTGCGCACGAAGATAACATTGGAATGCACCGAGTGCAAACACCGGAATTACAATCTTACCAAAGAAAAGCGTCTTCACCCGGACAGAATGGAAGTCAGAAAGTACTGCCCGTTCTGCAGAAAGCACACCCTGCATAAGGAAACCAAGTAAGGGGTGACTCGGGATGGCAAAAGAAGACAAGAAGACTATGAAAAGCCGTTTTGAAGCACTCAAGTCTGAATTCGGAAAGATAGTATGGCTTGACAGAGAAAAGACAGGGAGACAGACAGCAGCTGTTGTGATAGTTTCCCTCATTCTGGGAGTGCTTATTTTCCTGTTCGACATGCTCTTCGGACAGGCTACGGATTTTCTGGTCAAATTGTAATGGAGGCGCCAAAGTATGGCAGAAGCGCATTGGTACGTTGCTCATACCTATTCCGGTTATGAGAACAAGGTCAAGACGAATATTGAGAAGGCGGTCGAGAATCAGCATCTCGAAGACCAGATCTTCGATGTCCGCGTCCCTGTGATGGAAGTCATGGAGATGAAGAACGGAGCAAGAAAACAGGTCACCAGGAAGATGTTCCCCGGCTATGTCTTTGTTAATATGATCATGAATGAGGATACCTGGTACATAGTCAGAAATACAACCGGATGCACCGGGTTCGTCGGACCGGGATCCAAACCGGTTCCGCTTACTGAATCAGAGATCAGGCGCTTCGGCATCAGCGGAGATGGAGAACCTGCTGCCGCTCATATTGAAGCGGATTTCACTGTCGGCGATACTATTACCGTTACCGGCGGCGTATGGAAGGATACTGTTGGAGTGATCCAGAGCATGAATCCTTCAAAGCAGACGGTTACGATCAATGTGGAGCTCTTTGACAGAGAGACCCCGGTGGAGATCTCCTATCAGGATGTCGAAAAAATGAATTAAGGAGGAATTTTCCAGATGGCAAAGAAGGTAGAAGGCTATATCAAGCTTCAGATCCAGGCCGGAAAAGCTACGCCGGCACCGCCCGTCGGACCGGCACTTGGACAGCATGGAGTGAATATAGTTGAATTCACTAAGCAGTTCAACGCAAAGACCGCGCAGATGGGCGATACGATTGTACCGGTCATCATTACGGTCTATACTGACAGAAGTTTTACATTTGTTTTAAAGACTCCGCCGGCAGCTGTTCTTATCAAGAAGGCAGCAAATATCCAGAAGGGATCAGGCGAGCCGAATAAAACAAAGGTTGCCAAGATCACGAAGGATCAGGTCCGTGAAATTGCAGAGACCAAGATGAAGGATCTCAATGCCGCAAATATCGATTCCGCTATGAGCATGATAGCAGGAACCGCAAGATCTATGGGCGTTGAGGTTGTTGACTGAAGTCGAAGTATTTATTAGTGGGAGGGGTGAGCCGTAATTCCGCGGCGACCATCGCACACCCGACCGTACCACAGGAGGAATAATAATGAAACATGGTAAAAAGTACGCAGATGCTGCCAAGGCGTATGACAAGACAGTACTCTACGATCCCGATGAAGCTGTTTCGATTGTAAAGAAGAATGCTGTTGCAAAATTCGATGAAACAATCGAGGCACATATCCGTACAGGATGCGACGGACGCCATGCTGATCAGCAGGTCAGAGGAGCTGTTGTACTTCCTAACGGAACAGGTAAAAAGGTTCGCGTCCTTGTATTCGCAAAAGGACCCAAGGCTGACGAGGCCAAGGCTGCCGGCGCTGATTATGTAGGCGCTGAGGAGCTGCTTCCCAAGATCCAGAACGACGGCTGGTTCGATTTTGATGTTGTTGTTGCTACACCTGATATGATGGGTGTGGTCGGACGTCTCGGCCGTGTGCTCGGACCCAAAGGTCTTATGCCGAACCCCAAGGCAGGTACTGTTACAATGGATGTAACAAAGGCTGTCAATGATATTAAAGCCGGTAAAGTTGAGTACCGTCTTGACAAGGCCAATATCATTCATGTGTCAATCGGAAAGGCTTCATTTACAGAAGACCAGCTTAAAGCTAACTTCCAGGCTCTTATGAATGCGATCATTAAAGCTCGTCCTTCAAGCTTGAAGGGCACATATTTAAAGAATATCACGCTTGCTCCTACAATGGGCCCGGGCGTGAGAGTCAACCCGCTTAAGGTCGCAAGCACTTCATCTGAGGAATAATCCTCTTGACAGTGCATATATATTGCTAGTATAATTACAAATTGTGAAATGCCGAAGACAGCAGGTGCCGAATGGCACAACGCATGCAACCTGCCGAGGATGTATTTATTGAGAATGCAGTCTCCTCGTCTTCGGGCGGGGAGATTTTTTATCCTTGACGCATTTTACGGTTACAGACACGACAAGGAGGTAAGATTCATGGCAAAAGTTGAATTAAAGCAGCCTGTCGTTCAGGAAATTTCTGAGAACGTCAAAGATGCTCAGTCTGTTGTGGCGGTTGATTATCGCGGACTTACGGTTGAGCAGGACACAGAGCTTCGCAAGAGCCTTCGCGAAGCCGGTGTGACGTATAAGGTCTACAAGAACACGATGCTCAGATTCGCGTTCAAGGGTACGGATTTCGAATGTCTCGATCCTACTCTTAACGGACCTACCGCTGTGGCAATTTCCAAGGACGACGCAACAGCACCTGCAAGAATTCTTGCAAAGTTTGCTGAAAAGGCTCCGGCACTTGAGATCAAGGCCGGTGTGGTAGAAGGTAAGTTCTACGACGCAGACGGAATGAAGGAGATCGCCAAGATTCCTTCAAGAGACGAGCTGCTGTCGAGACTGCTTGGTTCTATTCAGTCGCCTGTTGCTAACTTCGCACGCGTTATTAAGCAGATCGCGGAGAAGAAGGGCGAGGCACCTGCAGCTGAAGCTGAAGCTTAAGCTGGCAGGAAATGCAATTGGTAAATATTCTTATATGGAGGAATAAAAATGGCTAAGTTATCTAATGAGGAAATCATCGAGGCAATCAAGGAACTCAGCGTTACAGAGCTTAATGATCTCGTAAAGGCTTGCGAGGACGAGTTCGGTGTATCTGCTTCCGCAGGCGTTGTAGTTGCTGCAGCAGGTGCTGCAGGCGGCGCTGCTGCTGAAGAGAAGACTGAGTTCGATGTTGAGCTTACAGATGTTGGAGCTTCCAAGATCAAGGTTATCAAGGTCGTTCGTGAGATCACAGGTCTCGGACTTAAGGAAGCAAAGGATCTTGTTGAGGGCGCTCCTAAGGTTGTCAAGGAGCAGGTCGACAAGGCTACAGCTGAAGACATCAAGGCTAAGCTTGAAGCTGAAGGCGCTAAGGTTACACTTAAGTAATCGGAAAAAATTGATAATTATCTCCGGGCAGGACCTGCCCGGAGATTTTTTTATTAGAAAGTGCTTGACTTTCAATTGGGTTTTCGTTTACAATGTACGTTGCGTTATTGTCGAGGAGAATGTCATCTCCTGATATACGCTGCTTATCAAAATATATGTTTTCGAGAGGTGGAACGTCAATGAATGAAAACAGGATGCGTCCGGTGAAATCGGGCAAGGGTATGCGGATGAGCTTCGCACGCCATAAGGAAGTCCTTAAGATGCCCAATTTCATCGAGGTCCAGAAGAACTCTTATCAGTGGTTCCTCGATGAGGGACTCAAGGAGGCTTTTGATGATATCTCCCCCATTACTGATTTCAGTGGTCATCTCAGCCTGGAATTTACCAGCTTCAAGCTGTGCACTGATGAGACAAAATACACGATTCCCCAGTGCAAGGAACGTGACGCGACTTATGCCGCGCCTCTTAAGGTCAAGGTAAGGCTTTATAACAAGGACACTGATGAGATCAATGAACATGAGATATTCATGGGTGATCTGCCTCTGATGACTGCCACCGGAACTTTCGTTATCAACGGCGCTGAGCGTGTCATCGTATCTCAGCTCGTTCGTTCCCCCGGTATTTATTATGATATCACCAATGATAAAGTTGGAAAGCGTCTCTATTCATGCACTGTTATTCCCAACAGGGGAGCCTGGCTTGAGTATGAGACTGATTCCAATGACGTCTTCTACGTCCGTGTGGACAGAACCAGAAAGGTGCCTATCACGGTATTCCTGCGTTCAATGGGACTTGGAACCAATCAGGAAATAATGGATGTCTTCGGTGAAGAGAAGAAGATCAAAGCTTCCATAGAGAAGGATCCTTCTATCACAGAGAAAGCCCCGCAGGGTTCGTATGAGACTGGCCTTCTGGAACTCTATAAGAAGATCCGCCCGGGTGAACCTCTTTCCGTAGACAGCGCCGAATCTCTGATAAACGGAATGTTCTTTGATCCGAAGAGATATGACCTGGCTAAGGTTGGACGTTATAAATTCAATAAGAAGCTTGCTTTAAGGAACAGATTATACAAGAAGACTCTTGCAGAAGATGTTGTCGATATGACTACCGGCGAGATCATTGCAGAGGCAGGTACATCTGTATCCAGAGAACTGGCTGATGAGATCCAGAATGCCGCTGTTCCTTATGTCTGGATCCAGACAGAGGAGAAGAACGAGAAGGTTCTTTCTAATCTTATGGTCGATATCACAAAATACGTTGATTGCGACCCTAAGGAACTCGGAATAAAAGAGCTTGTTTATTATCCGGAACTCAGAGAGCTTCTTGACAAATATACTGACAAGGAAGATCTTATTGACGCAATAAAGCGCGATATTCATGAGCTGGTGCCGAAGCATATCACAAAGGAAGATATTTTCGCTTCCATAAACTACAATATGCATCTTGAGTACGGAATCGGTAACAGGGACGATATCGATCATCTCGGCAACAGAAGGATCCGCGCTGTAGGTGAGCTTCTTCAGAATCAGTACAGAATCGGTCTGTCAAGGATGGAACGTACGGTCAGAGAGCGTATGTCCACACAGGATGTTGAGGGCATTTCTCCGCAGAGTCTGATAAATATCAAACCTGTAACAGCTGCTGTCAAGGAATTCTTTGGATCATCACAGCTGTCACAGTTCATGGATCAGAATAACCCTCTGGGTGAGCTGACTCATAAGAGACGTCTTTCTGCCCTTGGCCCCGGTGGTCTTTCACGTGACCGTGCGGGATTCGAGGTTCGAGATGTCCATTATACCCACTATGGCAGAATGTGTCCTATCGAGACTCCCGAAGGTCCTAATATCGGTCTTATCAATTCGCTGGCTTCTTATGCCCGTATCAATGAATACGGATTTATAGAGGCTCCATACAGAAAGATTGACAGGTCCGATCCTAAGAATCCTCGAGTAACCAATGATGTTGTATATATGACAGCTGATGAAGAGGATAATTATCATGTGGCTCAGGCGTCGGCTCGACTTGATGACGACGGTCATTTCATAAACGATTCCGTATCAGGACGTTTCAGAGATGAGACTGCATCCTATGACAAGACCATGTTTGAATTCATGGATGTCTCGCCCAGAATGGTATTCTCAGTTGCTACGGCTCTGATTCCTTTCCTTCAGAATGATGATGCTAACCGTGCCCTGATGGGCTCCAACATGCAGCGTCAGGCAGTCCCTCTGCTTACCACAGAGCGGTCTGTAATAGGAACCGGAATGGAAGCCAAGACTGCTGTAGACTCCGGTGTCTGCGTAATCGCAAAGCATTCCGGTACCGTAGAGCGCAGCGAATCCAACCGCATCGTAGTCAAGGCTGATGACGGTACAAGAGACGAATATATTCTCACTAAATTTGAGAGATCTAATCAGTCAAACTGCTATAACCAGCGCCCGATCGTATTCAAGGGCGATCATGTCGATGAGGGCGAGGTAATAGCTGACGGTCCTTCCACCTGCGACGGAGAGCTGGCTCTCGGCAAAAATCCTCTTATTGGATTTATGGAATGGGAAGGATATAACTACGAGGATGCTGTTCTCCTTTCTGAGCGCATGGTTGAAAATGATGTTTATACATCTATTCATATAGAGGAATTCGAGACTGAGGCCAGAGAGACCAAGCTTGGAGCTGAAGAGATCACAAGAGATGTTGCCGGAGTAGGCGATGACGCTCTTAAGGATCTGGATGAGAATGGAATCATAAGGATCGGTGCTGAAGTCAGAGCAGGAGATATTCTGGTCGGAAAGGTCACGCCGAAGGGTGAGACCGAGCTTACCGCAGAGGAACGTCTGCTTCGCGCTATTTTCGGCGAAAAGGCGAGAGAAGTCAGAGATACATCTTTAAAGGTGCCGCACGGTGAATATGGAATTGTCGTAGACGCAAAGGTATTCACAAGAGAAAACGGCGATGAGCTTCCTCCCGGAGTAAATAAGTCAGTCAGAATCTATATAGCTCAAAAACGTAAGATCTCTGTTGGAGATAAGATGGCAGGCCGTCATGGTAACAAGGGTGTCGTTTCGAGAGTGCTGCCGGTAGAGGATATGCCATTCCTTCCGAACGGCAGACCGCTCGACATTGTGCTGAACCCTCTGGGCGTGCCTTCTCGTATGAATATAGGACAGGTCCTTGAGATCCATCTCTCTCTTGCGGCAAAGGTTCTCGGATTCAATATAGCAACACCGGTATTTGACGGAGCAAACGAGGAAGACATCGGAAATCTCCTTGAGATGGCGAATGATTATGTCAATACGCCATGGGAAGATTTCCAGGAGAAATATAAGGACGCGATCAGACCTGAGGTAATGCAGTATCTCGGTGATCATCTCGATCATAGAAAACTCTGGGAAGGAGTTCCAATAAGAAGAGACGGTAAGGTTCAGCTTCGTGACGGACGTACAGGAGAAAAATTCGATGCGCCCGTAACCATCGGACACATGCATTATCTGAAGCTCCATCACCTGGTAGATGATAAGATCCATGCACGTTCAACCGGTCCTTATTCACTGGTTACCCAGCAGCCTCTCGGAGGCAAGGCTCAGTTTGGTGGACAGCGTTTCGGAGAAATGGAAGTCTGGGCTCTCGAGGCATACGGCGCTGCTTATACTTTGAGAGAGATTCTGACAGTCAAGTCCGATGATGTGGTTGGTCGTGTCAAGACTTACGAGGCAATAATAAAGGGCGAGAATATCCCTGAAGCCGGTATACCCGAATCGTTCAAGGTTCTTCTTAAAGAGCTTCAGTCTCTGGCACTGGATGTGACTCTTCTTGATGAAGACGGCAACCAGGTCAAGCTGAAAGAGACCAGTGAATACGGCAACACAAATATCGAGTCGGTTATTTCCGGCTCTGACCGCGAAGAGAAGAATTACGCCTTCGATGACGACAACACATTCAGCCATGATGAATTTACAAAACAGGCTGTCAATGAAGAAAATGGCTCCATTGAAAATATCGAAGATGATGACTCAGATTCGTCAGACTTTGACGATGATTCATTTGATGATGATGATTATGATGGAGAGTGACGGAAGGAGTTTCACTGATGCCAGATATGAAGAACAATGACATAAAGGAAGCAGTTTCCTTTGATTCTATCAGGATTGGGCTCGCTTCACCTGAGAAAATCCGTGAATGGTCATATGGCGAAGTAAAGAAGCCGGAGACCATCAATTACCGTACATTGAAGCCTGAGAAAGACGGACTCTTCTGCGAGAAGATATTCGGACCTACAAAAGACTGGGAATGTCACTGCGGAAAATACAAGAAGATCCGTTACAAGGGTGTGGTCTGTGAACGATGCGGCGTTGAAGTGACAAAGGCTTCAGTCCGTCGTGAGCGTATGGGTCATATCGAACTCGCAGCTCCGGTATCGCATATATGGTATTTTAAAGGCATTCCAAGCCGCATGGGTCTGATACTTGACATATCCCCGCGTGTTCTGGAGCGTGTGCTTTATTTCGCATCATATATAGTTCTTGATCCGGGCGATACGCCTTTTACCTATAAGCAGGTTTTGTCCGAGGCAGAATACAGCGATGCCAGAGACAAGTATGGCGATCATTTCCGTGCAGGAATGGGAGCTGAATCTATCCAGGAGCTTCTCCAGAATATTGATCTCGATAAGGAAGCGGAAGAGCTGACCGCTGAGCTTAAGGACGCTAACGGACAGAAGAGAGCCAGGATCGTAAAGAGACTGGATGTCGTGGATGCGTTCAGAAAGTCCGGCAACAGACCTGAATGGATGATACTTACGGTAATTCCTGTCATCCCTCCTGATCTTCGCCCCATGGTTCAGCTGGATGGAGGCAGATTTGCCACATCTGATCTTAATGATCTATACAGAAGAATAATAAACAGAAACAATCGTCTCAGAAAGCTTCTGGAACTGGAAGCCCCCGACATAATTGTCAGAAATGAGAAGCGTATGCTTCAGGAAGCTGTTGATGCGCTTATAGATAACGGCAGGAGGGGCAGACCTGTAGTGGGACCCGGAAACAGACCGCTTAAGTCTCTTTCGGACATGCTCAAGGGCAAGTCAGGCCGTTTCAGACAGAATCTGCTTGGAAAACGAGTAGACTATTCGGGACGTTCCGTTATCGCCGTAGGTCCTTCGCTGAAGATTTATCAGTGCGGTCTGCCTAAGGAAATGGCTCTCGAATTATTCAAACCTTTTGTAATGAAGGAACTTGTAGAAGACGGAACTGCTCATAATATCAAGGGCGCAAAGAAGATGGTTGAGAGAGTCGATCCTGCAGTATGGGATGTGCTCGAGGACGTGATCAAAGAGCATCCTGTAATGCTTAACCGTGCGCCTACCCTTCACCGTCTGGGAATACAGGCGTTTGAGCCCATCCTTGTAGAAGGAAAGGCAATAAGACTTCATCCTCTCTCCTGTATGGCGTTCAACGCCGATTTCGATGGAGACCAGATGGCTGTTCACCTTCCTCTTACTCAGGAAGCTCAGGCAGAATGCCGTTTCATGCTTCTGTCTCCGAATAACCTCTTAAAGCCGTCCGACGGCGGTGTCGTGGCTGTTCCTTCGCAGGATATGGTTCTGGGTATTTATTACCTGACTCAGATTCGTGACGGAGAGCCGGGAGAGGGAAGATGCTTCAAGGATATTAACGAAGCAATAATGGCATATGTCAACCATCAGATCACTCTTCAGACAAAGATCAAATGCCGCCGCAAGGCTCGCATGGCTGATGGTACGGAAATCTCCGGAATGATCGATACTTCACTCGGCAGACTTTTATTTAACGAGATCATTCCTCAAGATCTGGGTTATGTTGACAGATCTGATCCTGAAAATGCTCTTAAGCTGGAGATTGACTTTCTTGTAAAGAAGAAGAATCTGAAGGATATACTGGAACATGTCATCAATCTGCACGGAGCTACAAAGACGGCGGAAGTGCTTGATGATGTGAAGGCGATCGGTTATAAGTATTCAACGATTTCTGCAATGACTGTATCTGTCGCAGATATGACCGTGCCGGCTACGAAGAAGGAACTTCTTGATAAGGCTGAAAAGACTGTCGCTGAGATCACAAAGAGATATAAGAGAGGTCAGCTGACGGAGGAAGGTCGTTATAAGGAAGTTATTGATACATGGAAGAAGACTGATGACAAGCTTACAAAGGATCTTCTGAATGGTCTTGATAAATACAATAACGTATTCATGATGGCTGATTCCGGAGCCCGTGGTTCCGATAAACAGATCAAGCAGCTTGCCGGTATGCGCGGACTCATGGCTGATACAACAGGACGTACCATCGAGCTCCCGATCAAGTCGAATTTCCGTGAAGGTCTTGACGTACTCGAATATTTCATGTCTGCTCACGGAGCAAGAAAAGGACTTTCCGATACAGCTCTTCGTACCGCGAACTCAGGTTATCTTACACGTCGTCTCGTGGATGTCTCTCAGGAACTGATAATCAGGACAACTGACTGCATAGAGCCTGACGAGGAAATTCCCGGAATGTGGGTTGAAGCCTTTACAGACGGCGATGAAGTAATTGAGTCTCTTGAGGAGAGAATTACAGGCCGTTTCTCATGCAACGATATCTTCGACGGCAAAGGCGATCTCATCGTCAAGAAAAATCATATGATCACCAGAGCCCGCGCTAAGCGTGTGGTCAACGAAGGTGTGGATGAAAATGGCGAAAAGATCAAAAAAGTAAAGATTCGTACTATCCTGACCTGCCGCTGCAAGGACGGTGTATGCGCGAAGTGCTACGGTATGAATCTTGCTACAGGTCAGCCTGTTCAGGTAGGTGAGGCAATCGGTATCATCGCAGCTCAGTCTATCGGTGAGCCCGGTACCCAGCTTACAATGAGAACCTTCCATACAGGTGGTGTCGCCGGTTCTGATATCACACAGGGTCTTCCCCGTGTCGAGGAACTTTTTGAGGCAAGACGTCCTAAGGGACTTGCTCTCATTACAGAGATCGACGGTACCGTCAGGATCACTGACAAAGGCCGTGCAAAGGAAGCTACTGTTACAAATCCTGAGACCGGAGAGAGCAAGAAGTATCTGATTCCTTTCGGATCTCACATAAAGATAGCTGACGGACAGGAACTTAAGGCTGGCGATCCGCTTACCGAAGGTTCTGTGAACCCGCATGATCTTCTGAAGGTCAAGGGTCTTAAGGCTGTTCAGGATTATCTGCTTCGTGAAGTCTTAAGAGTATACAGACTCCAGGGTGTTGATATCAACGATAAGCATATAGAGGTCGTCATTCATCAGATGCTGAAGAGGGTGCGTATCGAAAAGCAGGGCGATTCAAATCTGCTTCCGGGTTCGCTTGTTGACTGGCTTGATTTTGATAATATGAATAAGCAGCTTATCAATGAGGGCAAAGAACCGGCTGAAGGAGAAAGAGAGCTTCTTGGAATTACAAAGGCCAGCCTGGCAACTGAGTCATGGATGTCGGCCGCATCCTTCCAGGAGACAACAAAGGTACTTACCGATGCCGCGATCAAGGGCAAGGAAGATCACCTTGTCGGACTCAAGGAAAATGTCATTATCGGTCAGTTGATTCCTGCAGGAACCGGAATGAAGCGTTACAGAAAAATCGGTCTTTCTACTGATTATGCCGAAGCAATGAGAAAGAAGCTGAAGGCTGCTGAAGAAGAGGCTGCGCGCCGTGCCGCAAGAGAAGCGGCAAGGCTGGATCGAAACGATGAAAAGTCTGATGATGATGAAGTCATCGATTCTTCTGACATCGATAATAGAAGTGACGATGAAGAATAAGCTGATGGAGAACCTCTCCAGGATTTGACGGTTTATTTGGAATTATGCCGGACAGCGTAAGCTGTCCGGTTTTTTACTTGACAAAGAGTATACATGGCTTGTATAATAATCTAGCGTGTCAAAAATCGGCATAAAGCCGATAGCAGTAGTATTTGGCATAGAATGACCACAGGAGGTGAAAATAATGCCAACATTCAACCAGTTAGTAAGAAAGGGCAGACAGACATCAACGAAGAAATCAAAGTCCCCGGCACTTCTGAGCGGATTCAATTCACTCACAAAGCGTCCCATCGAGACAAATTCTCCGCAGAAGCGCGGTGTCTGCACAGCAGTAAAGACTGCAACCCCTAAGAAGCCTAACTCCGCACTCCGCAAGATCGCGAGAGTCCGTCTGTCGAATGGTATCGAGGTAACCTCGTATATCCCAGGCGAAGGACACAATCTTCAGGAGCACAGCGTTGTGATGATCCGTGGAGGACGTGTAAAGGATCTTCCCGGTACCCGTTATCACATTATTCGCGGTACGCTTGATACCGCAGGTGTCGCTGACAGGAAGCAGGCTCGTTCCAAGTATGGCGTGAAGAAACCGAAGGCTTCAAAGTAATTCATGTCATGATTCGCAAAGTTATATGGTTTAGTGTTGATTTATTTTTCACTCAGGAAGATATATTCGCACGAACACATCTGACAATGTGAGTACCAGAGATTTAATCCAGTGATTAAGGAGGGAAGTAACGTGCCACGTAAAGGACATACCCAGAAAAGAGACGTACTGGCAGATCCTGTTTACAACTCCAAGGTTGTGACAAAGCTTGTCAACAGCGTAATGCTTGACGGCAAAAAGGGTGTTGCTCAGAAAATAGTCTATGGCGCATTTGCAAAGGTCGAGGAAAAGACCGGCAAGCCTGCACTTGATGTATTCGAGGAAGCAATGAACAATGTAATGCCTGTACTCGAAGTAAAGGCCAGACGTGTAGGCGGAGCCACATATCAGGTTCCCATCGAAGTGGATCCCGCGCGCCGTCAGGCACTCGGACTGCGCTGGCTGACCATGTTTTCTCGTAAGAGATCCGAGAAGACTATGGCTGACCGTCTCGCAAATGAGATTATGGATGCTGCCAATAATACCGGAGCTTCTGTAAAGCGTAAAGAAGAGATGCACCGTATGGCTGACGCCAACAAGGCATTTGCTCACTACAGATTCTGATTTAGCAGCATAGTGACAGCAGAGTAAAAATAGAGGAATAATAAATGGGAAAGAGAGAATTTCCCCTCGAGCGTACCAGAAACATCGGTATTATGGCGCACATCGATGCAGGAAAGACCACTCTTACAGAGCGTATCCTGTATTATACAGGTGTGAACTATAAGATCGGTGAGACCTACGAGGGTACTTCGACAATGGATTATATGGATCAGGAGCGTGAGCGTGGTATTACCATCACATCAGCTGCTACCACATGCCACTGGACGGAGCAGGAACAGAATAAACCTAAAAAAGGAGCGCTTCCGCACCGTATCAATATTATCGATACTCCGGGTCACGTTGACTTCACAGTAGAGGTTGAGCGTTCACTCAGAGTTCTCGACGGTGCCGTTGGTGTCTTTGATGCAAAGGGCGGTGTTGAGCCCCAGTCGGAAAATGTCTGGAGACAGGCGGATACTTATAACGTTCCGCGTATGGCATTTGTCAACAAGATGGATATTCTCGGAGCAAATTTCGAAAATACCGTCAGCGAGATCGTTTCAAAGCTTGGCAAGAACCCTGTCTGTGTAGAATATCCCATAGGAAAGGAAGATTATTTCGAAGGAATCATCGACCTTTTCGAGATGAAGGAATATGTCTATAACGATAAGACCGGACAGGATATTACTATTCAGGATATCCGTCCCGAATTAAAAGAGACCGCTGAGAAATGGCATACAGAGATGGTTGAAAAGATCTGTGATCTTGATGACGATCTTATGATGCAGTATCTTGACGGAAAGGAGCCTTCAATCGAAGAGATGAAGAAGGCACTGAGAAAGGGTACAGTAAGCAATAAGGCAGTTCCCGTATTCTGCGGATCTGCACATCAGAACAAGGGCATACAGAAGCTTCTCGATGGTGTTATCGAGTACATGCCTGCTCCTACTGATATTCCTGACGTTGAAGGTACCGACCTTGAAGGTAATCCTATTGAGCGTCGTACTACAGATGATGAGCCTTTCTCAGCACTCGTTTTCAAGATCATATCAGATCCTTTCGTCGGAAGACTTGCATTCATCCGTGTATATTCCGGAACGATGAAGTCAGGCTCTTATGTGCTTAATTCCACAAAGGATAAAAAGGAACGTGTCGGCCGTCTGCTTCTTATGCATGCAGATAAGAGACAGGAGTTGGATGAGGTATATGCCGGTGATATAGCTGCTGTAGTCGGATTCAAGAATTCGTCCACAGGAGATACCATCTGCGATGAGAATCACCCTGTTATTCTTGAGTCGATGGAATTCCCTGAACCTGTTATTCAGCTCGCAATCGAGCCGAAGACAAAGAACGATCAGCAGAAGATGGGCGAAGCTCTCGCAAAGCTTGCTGAAGAAGATCCTACGTTCAGAGCGCATACTGATACCGAGACCGGACAGACTATTATCGCAGGAATGGGTGAGCTCCATCTTGAGATCATTGTTGACAGACTGAAGAGAGAATACAACGTTGAAGCAAACGTCGGTGCTCCTCAGGTTGCTTACAAGGAGACATTCACAAAGCCTGTTGATCAGGAATACAAATATGCCAAGCAGACCGGCGGACGCGGACAGTACGGACATTGTAAAGTCAGGTTCACTCCCATGGATCCGAATGGAGAAAAGGAATACGACTTCATCAACAATATCTCCGGCGGTGCAATTCCAAAGGAATACATACCGGCTGTCGGCGATGGTATCGAAGAAGCAATGCAGTCCGGCTGTGTTGCAGGTTATCCTGTGATCGGTATCTCTGCCGAGCTCTATGATGGTTCCTATCATGAAGTCGATTCATCCGAGATGGCTTTCCATATCGCAGGTTCAATGTGTTTCAAGGAAGCTATGCAGAAGTCTGCACCGGTTCTCCTTGAGCCGATCATGAAGGTCGAAGTTACAATGCCTGAGGAATACATGGGCGATGTGATCGGAGATCTGAATGCAAGACGTGGTCAGATCGAAGGAATGGATGATGTAGGAAACGGCAAGATAGTTAAGGCTTTCGTACCCCTCGCTGAGATGTTCGGATATTCAACTACACTCAGATCCGAGACCCAGGGTCGAGGCAACTACTCAATGTTCTTTGAGAAGTATCAGCCTGCTCCCAAGAATGTACAGCAGAAAGTCATTGACGATCAGAAGAAATAATTGTTGAAAAGTGCTGATTTTTTCGTTATAATTGCATTATGCGAGAGTTTATGGCAAAACATGGATTGTAAAGTGAATTGCCGTAAGGCAGACTTTTAAGGAGGAAATATTAAAAATGGCAAAGGCTAAATTTGACAGAACGAAACCGCATGTCAACATTGGTACCATCGGTCACGTTGACCATGGTAAGACAACACTTACAGCAGCTATAACCAAGGTTCTCTCTGAGAGAGTAGATGGTAACGTTGCTGAAGCATTCGACCAGATCGATAAGGCTCCGGAGGAGAGAGAAAGAGGAATCACAATCTCCACAGCACACGTTGAGTATCAGACAGACAAGAGACACTATGCTCACGTTGACTGCCCGGGTCACGCTGACTATGTAAAGAACATGATCACTGGTGCTGCTCAGATGGATGGCGCTATCCTCGTTGTTGCAGCTACTGACGGTGTTATGGCTCAGACAAAGGAGCACATCCTTCTTGCACGTCAGGTCGGTGTTCCTTACATCGTTGTATTCCTTAACAAGTGTGATATGATCGATGATCCTGAGCTTCTTGAGCTCGTTGAGATGGAAGTTACAGAGCAGCTCGAAGAGTATGGATTTGAAGGATGCCCGATCATCAAGGGATCTGCTTACCAGGCACTTCAGGACGACAAGGCTCCTGCAAAGCTTGCTAACGGTGATCCTCTTGATCCTGAGAACCCTGACAAGAACTGGGGCGACTGCATCATGGAACTCATGAACACAGTTGATGAATATATCCCTGAACCTGTTCGTGATAACGACAAGCCTTTCCTTATGCCTGTCGAGGATGTATTCACGATCTCCGGTCGTGGTACTGTTGCTACAGGACGTGTTGAGCGTGGTACTCTCAAGCTCAATGACCCTGTCGAGATTCTTGGTATCCGTGAAGACAAGGAAGAGTCTGTCGCAACCGGTATTGAAATGTTCCGTAAGACTCTTGATTTCGCTGAAGCAGGTGATAACATCGGTGTTCTTCTCCGTGGTATCGACCGTGATCAGATCGAAAAGGGTCAGGTCATCGCAAAGCCCGGCACAGTTACATGCCACAAGAAATTCACAGCTCAGGTATACGTACTGAAGAAGGAAGAGGGTGGACGTCATACTCCTTTCGTATCAAACTACCGTCCTCAGTTCTACTTCCGTACAACTGACGTAACTGGTGTCATCACACTTCCTGAGGGAACTGAGATGTGCATGCCCGGCGATAACGTTGAGATGACGATCGAGCTTATCCATCCTGTTGCTATGGAGCAGGGTCTTACATTCGCTATTCGTGAAGGTGGACACACTGTAGGATCAGGTAGAGTTGCTTCTATCATCGAGTAATCATTATGATTTCAACTCCTCTCAGGAAACTGAGAGGAGTTTTTTTCTTGTCATATATATTTTTTTCGATAATATCCGATATACTTTAAGAGTCCATGAATGCAGGCTATATTTCTCAACAATATTATAAAGATTATTTGAGGCTATAAATGAGTAAAATATTATTTGCAAGGCTTTTTTTATCTTATACTGATGACACAATAATAAAGGCCTTTAAGATTGATCAGGCCGATTTTATTGAAAAAAAATATTTTACCCCCAAAAATGTCTATAATGATCCTGTTCTTTTTGAGATGTTAATGACAGATATAAGGGATAATAATATTGATTCTGTTTTTACTGTAAATTTCTGGCCTCTTGTCGCGAATGTCTGTCATGAATTATCTCTCCCTTATATAGCATGGAGCTATGATTGTCCGCAGAATTTGAAGACAAATGACTGCATGGACTTTGAGACGAATTATATATATCTTTTTGACAGGAGTGAGGTTGAACAGTATAGAAAAGAAGGATTGAGCCGGGTATTCCATATGCCTCTGGCAACAGACCCGGATCTCTTTGATAAGATGTCAGCCGGTAAAGACACTGCAGGAATAAAAAGAAATCTTACATCAGAAATATCTTTTGTTGGGAATCTTTATACATCATATGACTATAATGCTATGCTTTTAAGTATGCCGGAGAATTCATATTTCAAAGGATACATAAGAGGATTAGTAAGCGCTCAGTCGAATCTTTTTAATTACTGGATAATTCCTGATCTCATAAATGATAAAGTCACCCGCTATGTAAAAAATGAAACAGGAGCGGACGAATTGACGAGAAAGCAGCTGGTCTTTCTGATTGCAAATTATATTACTTATAAAGACCGACTGATGATTCTAAAGATGGCAAAGAAAGTATCGGATGATGTTGCTCTTTACTCATATAAAGTAAATGATTCAGAAAAGAGTATGTTAGCTTCTGTTGATATTCGTCCGTCAGTCGATTATCTGACTGAGATGCCATATGTGTTCAGGCATTCCAAAATAAATCTCTGCCCCACCCTTCGCTGTATAGGTACAGGGATACCACTAAGAATGCTGGATATTATGGCCAGTCATGGTTTTCTCCTCTGTAACGCCCAGAGTGAACTTATGGAATATTTTGATTCGAATGACTGTGCAATGTATTCAAGTTATGAAGAAGCCTATGACCTCATGCAGTTTTTCATAAGGAATGACGGGATTCGGGAAAGGTGTGTGGAAAATGCCTACGCAAAGATTCAGGCAGCTTTCAGAATGGATGACAGAATAAAAATGATATTCGAGATGTCGAATGTGAAACTTTGATGATATAAGTATCAAAAGTACTTTTTTATACTCCTTTGTGATCATATTGACAAGAAACGCCTGCCTGAAAGCAAACGTATATTGAAATAAAAAACGTCTGCCTTTGAAAGCAGACGTTTTTGGTTTATCAGATTCCACTTGCACCGTAGTTTGAAAGAACTCTTGCTGATGGATCATTGACGTTTTGAAGACCATCCCATGATTTGTTTGGCATCCAGAAATCTTTGACCATCTGTGACTGACCGGGATAATATTTCTCGAAGATCTCACGATAGAGAAGTGATTCTTTCGTGAAGGGCTGTGCGTGTGTGTATTTTTTACGCTTTTCCTGGAATTCGATGTCAGTGATATGGCTCTCAGCATAATCAGCCAGATCATCTTTTAAAGAGTGGCCTACAGCGTCAGAGAAAGCTGCCTTTTCTCTCCAGAGAATATCGTCAGGAATAAGGTGGTCGTTCTCAAAAGCATGGCGGAGAAGATACTTGCCCTTGTTGTATTTATTTAGCTTCATCTCAGGATCAATTGACATTACATAATTGACAAAGGCAAGGTCGCCGAAGGGGACACGCGCCTCAAGAGAATTGACGCTGATGCAGCGGTCAGCCCTCAGGACATCATACATATGAAGCTCACGCACTCTTTTTTCAGCTTCTTCCTGGAAAGCAAAAGCATTCGGGGCAAAGTCGGTATATTTGTAACCAAATAACTCATCGCTTATTTCACCGGTAAGAAGAACGCGGACATCAGTATTCTCATGTATCCATTTACAGCACAGATACATACCGATGGAGGCTCTGATCGTAGTGATGTCATATGTCCCAAGAGCAGCGATAACAGGCTCAAGAGCATTTATTACATCGTCTCTTGAAATAATCACTTCATGATGGTTTGAACCTATATAGTCAGCAACCTGTCTGGCATATTTTAAGTCGATGGCATCAATGTCCATACCAATTGCAAAGGTCTCAAGAGGTTTTTTCATCAGCTTTGCAGAGATTCCGCATACGAGCGAGCTGTCGAGGCCTCCGGAGAGGAGAAATCCGACCGGAGCGTCAGAATCAAGCCTCTTTTCGACACCGGCAACCAGAAGATCATGAATATTGTCTGCTACAAGTTCCAAACTGTCATGCCTGATATGATCTACATGAGCGGGATCAGCATATTGCACGAATTCGCCGTCCTTATAATAATGACCGGGAGGGAAAGGCATGATTTTTTCAGTTAAGCCTACAAGGTTCTTGGGCTCTGAAGCAAAGATTATGGCTCCGCTTTCATCATAACCATAGTAGAGAGGTCTGATGCCGATCGGATCTCTTGCGGCAACATAGGAATCTGAGAGGCTGTCATATAAAACTAAAGCATATTCAGCGTCAAGCGTCTCAAACATGCTGCAACCAAGCTCTCTATAAAGAGGAAGCAGAATCTCGCAGTCGCTGTCAGATGAGAAAGTATAACCCTTTGTGATAAGCTCCTGCTTTCTCGGACGGAAATTATAGATCTCTCCGTTACAGACTAAAGCATCGCCTCCCAACTGAAAGGGCTGCATGCCTGAGGCTGTCAGTCCCATTATGGCCAGCCTGTTGAAGCCCATCAGACCTTTTCCCGTATCAATCGTCTTGGTAGCATCAGGACCTCTTGATGTGGTTCGCATGAGGGATTCCTGAAATTTGTCCTTAGGCGCGTCTTTTCGGCACCACGCCAGAATGGAGCACATTACATGTACCTCTTTTCTAAACCGAATGAATCTCATGATCCGGTGGCTTCTGTGCCGCAGAGATCATGAGATCATCCGAAAAAATATTATAGGTCGAAATCTGACAGATAATCAGCGAAGTGAGAACAGCAGCTGATCATATGTAGGATAATCAAGATATGCGGCAGGAATAAGCGCTTCCGCTGTATCTACAACTTTTCTCAAATCATCCATATCGCTTAAGATCACATCATGATAATCTGTAGCCTTGGTCTTTTCATCAGTTAATGCTTCTGCATTTTTTGTATCATCATCAAGTTTCTTGACACTCTTCATAATGTCATCAGATGAAGATGAAAGTGAAGAAAGAAGATCGGTTTCGAGACCGACTGACAGGCTGTCAGAGAGTTCCTTCTTTGAAATCGCTTCAGCAGTGACGTCTGACATATAATCAAGAAGTCCGGGGATGAAGTCTTTCTTGACAATATCGAGCATTGTAAGGCTTTCGATATGAATAGTCTTGGAATAATTCTCAAGCAGGATCTCATAACGGGCTTCAAGTTCTTTCTTATCAAAGATATGGAACTGGGTGAAGAGCTTTACGTTCTTTTCTGCAAGGAGTGAAAGCATAGCTTCAGGAAGGGACTTAAGATTATAAAGACCTCTCTTTTCAGCTTCCGAAATCCATTCATCAGTATAGCCGTTGCCGTTGAAGATGACCTTCTTATGCTCATTCATGATTTTCTGAAGTAGTTTCATTATGTTCTGCTGAAGATCTGCTTCAGGTACTCCTTCAAGTGTCTTTCTGATCTTTCTGAGCGAGTCTGCTACGGCAGTATTGAGAATTACAATAGGATCAGCAACAGATACAGAAGAACCGGGCATACGGAACTCGAATTTATTTCCTGTGAATGCAAACGGTGAAGTCCTGTTTCTGTCGGTAGTATCCTTCATAAATGTAGGAAGGATCTTTGCGCCTATATCCATAAGAGTATGCTCTGCATCCTCAGGACTGATGCCTTTGTCGATAGCATCGAGAATCTGCTCGAGCTCATCGCCGACGAAAATGGAGATAACAGCGGGAGGCGCTTCATTAGCACCAAGACGATGATCGTTTCCTGCTGATGCTACGGAAATTCTCATAAGGTCTGCGTAGTTATCCACAGCTGCGATCGTTGCCAGAAGGAATACAAGGAACTGGGTATTCTCTGCGGGTGTCTTTCCGGGCTCGAGAAGGTTTTCGCCTGTATCTGTTGACATAGACCAGTTCACATGCTTTCCGGAACCGTTGATTCCTTCGAATGGCTTCTCGTGAAGGAGGCATGCCATGTGATGCTTGTCAGCAACTTTTTTCATGATTTCCATAGTCAGCTGGTTATGATCAACTGCGACGTTTGCGGTCTCAAATATGGGAGCCAGCTCGTGCTGAGAAGGCGCAACTTCATTGTGCTTTGTCTTAGCCGGTACGCCGAGCTTCCAGAGCTCTTCGTCGAGGTCATGCATGAAAGACGAAACCTTTGGCTTCAGCACACCGAAGTAATGATCTTCCATTTCCTGTCCCTTAGGAGCAGGAGCGCCGATAAGAGTGCGACCGCAGAAGATAAGATCCTTTCTCTGCATATAGAGATCTTTATCAATAAGGAAATATTCCTGTTCGCTTCCGGCTGTGGTGTCTACACGTGTGACATCAGTCTTTCCGAGAAGATGAAGAAGTCTGACTGCTTCATGGTTCAAAGCATCCATGGAACGAAGAAGAGGAGTCTTCTTGTCGAGTGACTCTCCGGAGTAGGAGCAGAATGCGGTGGGTATATAGAGAGTGCCGTCCTTTACGAATGCAGGTGAGCTGGGATCCCATGCTGTATATCCGCGAGCCTCGAATGTCGCGCGAAGTCCGCCTGAAGGGAATGAAGATGCATCAGGCTCGCCCTTGATGAGCTCCTTTCCTGAGAAACTCATGATCACGGTTCCGTCTGACTGAGGGCTGATGAAACTATCATGCTTTTCAGCAGTGAAGCCTGTCATCGGCTGGAACCAGTGTGTGAAATGTGTGGCACCGTGTTCTATTGCCCATTCCTTCATTGTAGCTGCAACAGTATTTGCAACTTCAAGTGTAAGGCTGGTGCCGTCCTTGATCGTCTTGTGGATAGCCTTGTAGGTATCCTTGGGGAGACGCTCATGCATAACCTTGTCATTGAAGACCATGCTTCCGTAGATTTCCGGAATTGAGATATCTGCCATTTTATAAGCTCCTTTCCACTTATACCGCTAAATCGGAAAAACTCCGAAAAATAGAAAAAGCGCTCCGGGCTATGCCCAGAGCGCCTTTGCCCTGATGAAGCGATATTATCAAAGTGGAAATGTTTTGTCAACAGAAATATTGAAATCCGTCAGCCGAAAAAGTTTTTATGGTTTACATTTTCGCTGAGTGAATGTATATTAATGACAGTTTATAAGTGCCAAGGCATTAAAGTCTTTTGCCAGGCGCTTTTTTGGTAAAAAACAAAAAGATCAGGAGGACAGGATGATAAAATATGTTTTTGTTACAGGTGGCGTGGTGTCAGGACTGGGGAAAGGCATTACGGCAGCTTCGCTCGGAAGACTTTTGAAAGCCCGCGGCTATCGTGTGACAATGCAGAAATTCGATCCTTATATCAATGTGGATCCGGGTACCATGAATCCTATTCAGCATGGTGAGGTTTTTGTTACGGATGACGGTACGGAGACAGATCTGGATCTGGGTCATTATGAGCGCTTTATTGATGAGTCCCTGGATCATAATGCCAACGTAACATCCGGAAAGATCTACTGGTCTGTTTTAAATAAGGAAAGACACGGAGATTACGGCGGCGGGACTGTCCAGGTCATTCCTCATATCACAAATGAAATCAAGTCCAGATTCTTTAGAAGCAGCGATCCGAATGATGAGCGTATAGCGATAATTGAAGTAGGAGGAACTGTAGGAGATATAGAGAGCCAGCCATTTCTTGAGGCAATAAGGCAGTTCCAGCATGACGTGGGCAGAGAAAATGCCATAATGATCCATGTGACCCTGATCCCTTATCTCCGTGTGTCAGGAGAAATGAAGACAAAGCCCACGCAGACATCTGTAAAGAAATGCCTGGAAATCGGAATTCAGCCCGATATTCTCGTCTGCCGGACAGAGATGCCTCTTACCCAGTCAATCAAGGATAAGATTGCATTGTTTTGCAATGTGCCGGCAAATCATGTGCTTCAGAATCTGGATGCTGATTCCCTATATTCCGTACCGCTTCTTATGGAGAAGGAGCACCTCGCTGATGCTGTTCTTGAATGCCTGAATCTTCCGGAGAGCGAGCCTACCGGTCTTAAGGAATGGGAAAATATGGTCGAGGATCTCCGCCATCCCAAGCACAAGGCCGAGATAGCCATAGTCGGTAAATATATCACTCTGCATGATGCTTATCTTTCTGTCGTAGAGGCGCTTAAGCATGGCGGAATCAAGACTATGACGGATGTAGATATCAGATGGGTCGATTCAGAGAAGGTCGAAGAAAAGGGCTGCGAAGAACTTCTTGACGGCGTGGATGGCATACTGATCCCCGGCGGCTTCGGAGACAGAGGAACACAGGGTATGATCATGGCAGCAGGTTATGCCAGAGAGAAAAAGATCCCCTTCCTTGGAATATGCCTTGGCATGCAGATGGCAGTCGTATCATTTGCGCGGGATGTGCTTGCGTATCATGATGCCAATTCGACGGAGTTTGCTCCCGATACCCTTCATCCTGTCATTGATCTTATGCCGGAACAGCGCGATGTCGAGAATCTGGGCGGTACAATGAGACTGGGCGCATATCCGTGTGTGCTTGATGAGACATCGATTGCATATAAGCTGTACGGGAAGAAGGATATATCCGAGCGTCACAGACACAGATATGAATTCAATAATGATTACAGGGAGATAATGACGAAAAAAGGAATGAAGCTGTGCGGTGTGTCTCCGGACGACAGAATTGTCGAGATGATAGAGCTTACCGATCATCCTTTCTATATCGGCACGCAGGCTCATCCGGAATTCAAGTCACGCCCCAATAAGGCACATCCTCTGTTTTCGGGGTTGGTTCAGGCCGCTGTGGAATATAGAACGAATAAAGGCTGACAGTTGGTTCTTTTAAATTTTGTATGAAAGGAGAAGCTGCAAGCTATGCAGCGTGATAAAGACATGAATATGCCTAGAGAAGAAATAATGCAGATGATAGAAGATGACGATGTCAAATTTATACGCCTGCAGTTTTCCGATTTTTTTGGAGTGCTGAGAAATATAGCTGTTACCGGCTCAGAGATAGTAAAGGCTATGGACGGCAGATGTTCGGTGGATGGTTATCATATACTCGGCGCAAGAGAGTTTGGCCTCAGAAATATATATCTTATTCCTGATCCGGACACATTTGCCATACTTCCCTGGAGACCTCAGCAGGGCAAGGTGGCGAGATTCCTCTGTGATCTGGCTGACGAGAAAGGAAATCTTATAACCCCGAGTCCCAGGTTCATTCTTAGAAATGTTTTAAAACGCGCAAAGAGTATGGGATTTGAGTTCGAGATGAATCCGGAATGCGAATTCTTCCTCTTTGATACGGACGAGGACGGCTATCCTACAAATACTACAAAAGAGAGAGCTTTATACCTTGATATGGCGCCTCTTGATTCGGGTGAAAATGCCAGACGTGACATAATATATGCTCTCGAGGAGCTGGGCTTTGAGATGGAATCGTCTCACCATGAAGATGCTCCCGCGCAGCATGCCGTCGCTTTCAGACGCGCAAAAGGCGTCAAGATGGCAGACCAGATACTTACGCTCAGAAATACCGTGAGAACAATTGCCGGCCGTCATGGTTTTCATGCTACTTTTATGCCGAAGCCCAGAACAGATCTGCCGGGTTCAGCTATGGCTCTTAATATTGTTGCTGCTGACGGAAGCAAGGATAAGATCACAGACAAGTCTGATCCGACCGGTCTGTCAGAAGACGGAAAGCATTTTCTGGCAGGAATACTTGATCATATGGCAGCCATGACTGCAATTGCAAATCCCATTGTCAATTCTTATAAGAGAAGCGGCGGAAGGTTCTATACCGAAAAGGGAATTTACTGGTCTTTGGATGATTACAATGCTCCGGTAAGAGTGATGAAGGGTGAAAACGGAAAGTCCGCTATAGAATGGGAGCTTCCGGACGGCGCCACAAATCCTTATCTTGTCATTTCATGTATGATAGCAGCCGGACTTGATGGTGTAGAAAAGAAGACTTCGCTTCCGGAACCTGATACAAGCACGGGTACGCTTCCCAGAACGCTGAGAGATGCCATAGATGTTTTCTCCGGAGACAAATTCATGAATGAGGTATGCGGAGAAAATTATGTCAGGATATATTCCGACAAAAAAGCATGCGAATGGGAACGCTATGCCGGTGAAGTTACAGACTGGGAGATACGTGAGTATCTGCACAGGATCTGAACTGATAAATGTCATGAACCGGTAAACAGGAATGATTACTGCTAAATGAAAGGCGGGAAGTCTTTTTGAGTCAGATCATTATTGCATTTCCGGGCGAAAGAATGTCGGAAAAGATACGATCTGTCCTGATGCATGCTGGTATACAGAACATACAGATTGTGTCTAACGGACGCGAGGCGCTTCGTGAGATGCAGGAGGGAAATACAGGTATCCTTATATGCCCTGTAAGGCTTAAGGATATGGATTATACAGGATTGTTAGCGGATCTGCCGCAGTTCTTCAGTATTCTTCTGATTGACAGCGCACAGTCTGTAGCCGGGAGGCGAGAATCGGACGTGATGGCGCTGACGCTGCCGGTCAAGGGTACAGCGCTTACAGATACGGTTTTTATGATGCTTGCCCAGATGGAGCACATAATGCGGCGCGAGAAGAAGAAGCGCCGCGAAATGCCGAGAAAGCGTACGCCTGAAGAGCAGAAGAAGATAGACGATGCCAAGGCTCTTCTGATGGAGCGAAACCATATGACAGAACCGGAAGCATTCAGATATATTCAGAAGAACAGCATGGATATGGGAAGGTCTCTTGTCGAGACAGCTGAGATGGTCATTGCAATGATATAAAAACGCACTTGATACAAATTCACTCTTGACATGAATATGATTCAGTTATAAAATAGCAAAGCAAAAAATGAATATGATATTCAGACAATGGCGTCTGCGAGTGGACAGATTGAGATCTGTCTGTTTGCTGACGGCTTTTTTTATGGTTTATTGGTTAAGAGGTATAACAGTAGGTTACAGGAGGAAAACTAATAATGAAAAATCCATCCCTGCTATACAATGAAAGAGAGCATGATGCCTGCGGTATCGGTACAGTAGTAAATATCGACGGCCATAAGGATCACAGAAATGTGGACGACGCGCTTCATATAGTAGAACGTCTGGAGCATCGTGCGGGCAAAGACGCAAGCGGCAAGGTCGGAGATGGTGTCGGCATACTTCTGCAGATATCACACAAATTCTTCAGCAAGGCTTGCCTTAAGTCAGGTATTACACTGGGCGGAGAGGGAGATTATGGAATAGGTATGTTCTTTCTGCCTCAGGATCGCGTAAAGCGTACCATGATGCAGAGAATGTTCCAGGTCATTGCAGAAAAGAATGGAATTCCTTTTCTCGGATGGAGAGACGTGCCGACGAATCCGGGAATTCTCGGAAAGGTTGCTTATGACTGCATGCCTTACATTTCCCAGGCATTTCTGGGAAGACCGGAGAACGTGGATCGCGGAATAGATTTTGACAGAAAACTTTATGTCACCATGCGTGAATTCGAGCAGTCAGAGAGTGACACCTACATCTGCTCACTTTCTTCGCGTACTGTCGTATATAAGGGAATGTTTCTCGTGGGTCAGTTAAGAAAATTCTACACTGATCTTGAGGATCCTGATTACGAAAGCGCTATTTCCATAGTACACAGCAGATTCTCGACCAATACGACGCCCAGCTGGGAACGTGCTCATCCCTACAGAATGATCGCGCATAACGGTGAGATCAATACTATCCGGGGAAATATGGATCGTATGCTGGCTCGTGAGGAGACGATGAAGTCGCCGTATCTCGAGGACGATATGGACAAGATCTGCCCTGTGATAGACACGAAAGGATCAGACTCAGCCGTACTCGACAACACTCTGGAATTCCTGTATATGTCAGGCATGGATCTTCCTCTTGCGGTGATGGCTACCATCCCGGAGCCTTGGAAACACAATGGATTCATGAGCCGTGAAAAAAAGGACTTCTATCATTATTACGCCACCATGATGGAACCATGGGACGGACCGGCAGCTATCCTCTTCTCAGACGGAGACCTTGTCGGCGCTTCACTTGACAGAAACGGTCTGCGTCCTTCCAGATACTATATAACTGATGACAACAGACTGATCCTGTCTTCCGAGGTCGGCGTTCTTGACATACCTGCCGAACATATCGTAAAGAAATCGCGCCTTATGCCGGGCAGGATCCTCCTTATAGATACAAAAGCAGGCAGGATGATTCCTGATGATGAATGCAAGCGGTATTATTCCACAAGAAAGCCTTACGGCGAGTGGCTTGATATGTCGCTTCTTCATCTGGAAGATCTGGCTATTCCCAACAAGAAGATACCTGTCTACGACCAGAAACAGAGAGACAGGCTTTATAAGGTATTCGGATATACTTATGAGGATGTTAATGACAATATTCTTCCCATGGCTGAAAATGCTGTAGAGCCGACCGTGTCCATGGGACATGATGTGCCTCTCGCGGTGCTTTCCGAGAAACATCAGCCACTCTTCAATTATTTCAAGCAGCTATTCGCTCAGGTTACAAATCCGCCTATAGATTCACTGCGTGAGAAGATAGTAACGGATACGACTGTTTATATAGGTTCTGATGGAAATCTGCTGGAAGAGAACAGCCAGAACTGCCGTGTACTGGAGGTAAATAACCCTATACTTACAGGCGTTGACCTGATGAAGATAAGGTCTCTTGACCAGCCCGGATTTCGTGCGGTCACTCTGCAGATAATCTATTACAAGAACACTTCGCTTGAAAAGGCGTTGGATCAGCTGAATGTATCGGTAGATCGTGCTTTTGAGAGAGGTTATAACATTATAATCCTTTCAGACAGAGGGATCGATGAAAACCATGTGCCTATTCCCTCGCTTCTGGCAGTGTCTTCTGTTGAGCAGCATCTGGTCAGAACCAAGAAGAGGACTGCGGTATCTCTGATACTTGAATCCGGAGAACCCAGGAGCGTTCATCAGTTTGCTACCCTGCTGGGATTCGGCGCGCGCGCGATCTATCCTTATTTAGCTCAGGAGTGCATTTCGGAGCTTATTGATTCCGGAATACTTGACAAGGATTATCATACGGCCATAGAGGATTACAACAAGGCAATCCTCAAGGGAATAGTAAAGATATCAGCCAAGATGGGAATATCGACGTTGCAGTCCTATCAGTCCGCAAAGATCTTCGAGGCCATCGGTCTGTCAAAAGAAGTAATAGACAAATACTTCACGGGAACAGTTTCAAGGGTAGGCGGAATAGGGCTCGGTGAGATAGCGGAAAGCGTTACATTCAGACACAACAGAGCATACGATCCGCTCGGACTGACGGAGGATACAACAATCGATTCTACCGGATTCCATAAACTGAGATCTGGTCCCGATGCCGAAGACCATATGTTCAGGCCACAGACCATAGTGACTCTGCAGGAGGCAGTTCGCAGAAAAGATTATAAACTTTTCAAGGATTATTCATCCGGAGTGGATGACGAGAAACCTCATACTCTGAGGGGACTTATGAAATTCCGCCAGGTCAACAAGCCTATTCCGGTTGAGGAGGTAGAGCCGATAGAATCGATCGTGAAGAGATTTCAGACCGGAGCCATGTCTTTCGGAGCTATTTCAAAAGAAGCTCATGAGACGCTGGCAGTCGCCATGAACCGCATCGGCGGACGTTCAAACACAGGTGAAGGCGGAGAAGATCCTGAGAGATTCGGTACGGAAAGAAATTCTGCCGTCAAGCAGGTGGCTTCCGGACGATTCGGCGTGACGGAAGATTATCTGATATCCGGCGATGAGATCCAGATCAAGATGGCTCAGGGCGCAAAGCCCGGTGAAGGCGGTAACCTCCCGGGAAGAAAGGTATATCCCTGGGTCGCGAGAACCAGATATTCCACTCCGGGAGTATCTCTTATCTCGCCGCCTCCTCACCATGACATATATTCGATAGAGGATCTGGCGCAGCTTATTTATGATCTTAAGAATGCAAACAGAAAGGCGCGTATTTCCGTAAAGCTTGTGTCTGAAGCAGGAGTGGGAACCATAGCCAGCGGCGTTGCAAAGGCAGGCGCTCAGGTAATTCTTATTTCGGGTTATGACGGAGGTACCGGAGCTGCTCCTTATTCATCAGTTCATCACGCAGGTCTCCCCTGGGAGCTTGGTATTGCCGAGGCCCATCAGACTCTGATGGAGAACGGACTCAGAGATAGGGTGATACTTGAAGCTGATTCCAAGCTGATGACCGGAAGAGATGTGGCTATAGCAGCACTTCTTGGCGCTGAGGAATATGGATTCGGCACAGCAGCTCTGGTAGCTATGGGTTGCATGATGATGAGAGTATGCTCAAAAGATACATGTCCTGTCGGAATAGCTACTCAGAATCCGGAGCTTCGCAAGCGCTTCAAGGGTCAGCCTGAGCATGTGATCAATTTCATGTGCTTCGTGGCTCAGGAAATGCGTGAGATCATGGCATATCTCGGATTCCATACCGTAAGCGAGATGATAGGAAGAACTGACTGTCTCGAAGTAAGAAATCATCCCATCACCAAGAGAGCAGGTTCTGTCGATCTTTCGGGAATACTTGATACCAGATTTGCAGGCGCAAGCGGTTCGCATTTTGATCCGGCAAAGGTCTATGATTTCCATCTCGAGAAGACGGTCGATGAAGCTGTCCTGATTCCTGAATTCGAGAATGCCATCGGAGAGAAGGAACATCATTCAGCTACTGTCAGAGTCAAAGGTACGGATAGATCGGTTGGAACAATTCTTGGCTCTGTAATTACTGAAAAATATGGCGCTGAAACTTTGGATGAGGATATGTTCGTAGTCAACTGCGTCGGCGCCGGCGGCCAGTCGTTCGGAGCATTTATTCCAAAAGGAATGACGCTCAGGCTGGAAGGCGATGCAAACGATGGTTTCGGAAAGGGACTTTCCGGTGGAAAGCTCGTTGTGGTTCCTCCTAAGGGAGCTGCCTTTAAGCCTTCTGAAAATATAATCATCGGAAATGTGGCGCTTTACGGAGCTACAAGCGGCAAGGCATATATAGAGGGCGTAGCCGGCGAGAGATTCCTTGTGAGAAACTCCGGAGCCACGGCTGTCGCTGAAGGATGTGGAGATCATGGTCTTGAATACATGACCGGAGGAAGAGCCGTAATACTCGGTCCTACAGGCAAGAACCTGGCAGCCGGTATGTCAGGCGGCATTGCCTATGTGCTTGATATGAAGCATGATCTTTACAGAAAGATCAACAAGGATATGGTTTCTCTTACTGAGGTTACAGAGAAGTATGATGTGGCAGAGCTCAGAGGTATACTTGATGATTATGTAAGAGAGACGGGTTCTGCTCTTGGCAATGAAGTGATTACTCATTTCGATAAATATCTTCCCTTCTTCAAGAAGATAATTCCTAATGATTACCACAGAATGCTTGTGGAGATAAGCAAGTTTGAGGAACAGGGCATAAGCCATGAGCATGCTGTCACAGAAGCATTCGAGGAAATGAGAGCCTGACAACCAACAATAAATAGGAGGCAAACATGGGTAAGCCGACCGGATTTCTGGAATACAAAAGAGAAGATAACAAAGATATTGATCCTCAGAAGAGAATAGAAAATTATGAGTGGTTTCATGAGCCGCTTAAGGAAGAAGAAAGACGAGAACAGGGGGCGCGCTGCATGAACTGCGGCGTTCCGCTCTGCCAGTCCGGAATGAAATTGTCCGGGATGTATACGGGTTGTCCGCTGCATAACCTTATACCCGAATGGAATGATGAAGTATATCACAGTCATCCTGCATACGCATTTTCGAGACTTCAGAAGACTAATAATTTTCCTGAATTCACAGGAAGAGTATGTCCGGCGCTCTGCGAGAAGGCTTGCGTCGAGGGTGAGAATGACGACCCTGTCACCATCCGTGACAATGAGCTTTATGTAATAGAGACCGCATTTGAAAAGGGATATATAAAGCCAAGGATACCTGAAAACCGCAGTTCCAAAAAAGTAGCTGTGATCGGAGCCGGCCCCGCAGGACTTGCCTGTGCAGACAGGCTGAACAGACGGGGTCATAATGTGACAGTATATGAACGTGAGCCTCAGATCGGCGGACTTCTTATGTACGGTATTCCAAATATGAAGCTGCCTAAGGAGGTTATTATCCGCCGTAAGAAGCTGATGGAGGAAGAAGGCGTTGTTTTCAAGACCGGAGTCAATGTGGGCGTTGATATTACAGCAGATGAGCTGAAAAAGCAATATGATGCCATCGTACTTTGCTGCGGCGCTAAAAAACCGAGATCTCTTCCGGCAGCAGATCCGGCAAAAATCGGCGGAGTCTATTATGCCGTGGATTATCTCTCACAGGCCACAAGAGATCTCTTAAGCGGAGCAGTGACAGGCGGAAGAAGCGAGGCTTTGGAATTTTCGAAGAAAAAGAAAAAGACATCGGCAAAGGAAGAAGAAAAGCAGCTCTCGCCTGATGGTGCAAAGATGTTTGCTGCCGGAAAGAATGTAATTATCGTCGGCGGCGGAGATACAGGAAATGACTGCACGGCTACTTCTATAAGACAGGGCGCAAAGTCCGTGATACAGCTTGAGATGATGCCATGTCCTCCGTCAGAAAGGGCGGAATCAAATCCCTGGCCTGAGTGGCCGAAGACTCTGAAGACCGATTATGGTCAGGAGGAGGCTATAGCTCTCTTTGGACACGATCCGAGAATTTACGAGACGACTGTCAAGTCCGTGGAGACTAAAAAAGACGGCTCGATAAAGTCTGTTACCACAGTGAAGGTGAGATTCGAAAACCGTAAGATGGTAGAAGTGGAAGGGTCAGAGAAGACGTATCCATGTGACATGCTTTTGATTGCCGCAGGATTTGTAGGATGCGAAGATTATACGGCCGAGGCTTTCAATATCAAGCGTACCCAGAGAAATGTGGCTGAGACTGCTGAAGGGAAATATGCTACTTCTGTTCCCGGAGTATTTGCCGCGGGTGATATGAGAAGAGGTCAGTCCCTGGTGGTCTGGGGTATAGTAGAAGGCCGCTCTGCGGCAAGAGAAGTTGATGAATATCTGATGGGATATTCCGGACTTGCCTGATGATAACCGCTTATGAGTTTTGGATTAAAAAAAATACTTTACATTCATAAGTCAACTGTATACAATACATAATTGAAATACGGCAAAGGTGTCGGTCGAGCAGATAGCTGCTTTACCGGCATTTTTCTTTTTTTTAAAATAATTACTGTATCAACTGTCTGTAAGCGTAAAAGAAAACACGCGGGAGCCGGACTTGTTGATGATGGTAGTGATAAGGTATTCTCGGACAAGGGCGTCTAAGAAGATAATGTGATCATTATTTTCTCAGACGCCCTTTTTCCGTGCAATATAGGAAAAGTGTAGAAGAAAGAAAATAGGAGGACATGAAAATGGATAAGATTAGTTTGACAACTGTCATCTGGGTTCTCCTGTGTTCGGCATTGGTGTATTTTATGCAGGCAGGATTTGCTCTCTGCGAATCAGGTCTCACCAGAGCCAAGAATACAGGTAACATCCTGATGAAAAATATTATGGATTTCTGTATAGGCACGCCGTGCTTCTGGCTTATAGGCTTCGGACTTATGTTCCATGGCGGACTCGGCGGATTTATCGGAACCCCCGACTTCTTTATCAGGGACACTTCATTCTATACCGCAAAGAATACGGCGGTAGCTCAGGGAATGCCCCTCTGGTGCTTTGTAATATTTGAGACAGTCTTCTGTGCGACAGCAGCGACTATCGTTTCAGGATCCATGGCAGAGCGTACGAATTTCAAAGCGTACTGCATCTATTCCGCTTGTATTTCGCTTCTCATCTATCCTGTGACAGGTCACTGGGCATGGGGCGGCGGCTGGCTCTCAACACTCGGATATCATGATTTCGCCGGATCATCTCTGGTACATAACGTAGGCGGTGTAATCGCATTGATCGGTGCGTCCATTCTCGGACCAAGAATCGGCAAGTACGATAAAGACGGTAAAGCAAGAGCTATTCCCGGATCAAATATGGTCAGCGTGGCTCTCGGCGTATTTATCCTCTGGTTCTGCTGGTTTGGATTCAATGGCGGTTCTACGATCGCCATGAGCACAGCTGATAACGCAAAGACAGCTTCTCTTGCTTTCATGAACACAAACCTGGCAGCTGCTGTAGCAACCTGTGTGGCAATGTTTTTCACATGGTTCCGTTATGGCAAGCCGGATGTTTCGATGACAATGAATGCGGCACTTGCCGGTCTTGTAGCCATCACAGCAGGATGTGACTGCGTAACACCTGTAGGTGCATTCTTTATCGGATTAATAGCAGGCTTCCTTGTAGTATTCTCAGTTGAATTCTTTGATAATGTAGCAAAGATCGATGACCCTGTTGGTGCCATTTCAGTACATATGGTAAATGGTATCTGGGGCACTCTTGCTGTAGGTCTCTTCTCTAACGGAGCTGACGGAGTGATGAAGGGTCTTTTCTACGGCGGCGGCGCAAAGCTGCTTGGCATCCAGGTTCTTGGAATTATAGCAATCGATGCCTTTGTATCGATCACAATGTTCATTATCTTTAAGATTATTGATAAGGCAATCGGTCTCCGTGTACCGGAAGAGGTCGAGATAGATGGTCTTGATATTCATGAGCATGGTCTTACATCAGCTTTCTCCGGATTTGCGATCACTGATGTCACAGATATGAATGTCGATGTGAATGAGAATACTGACCTCGGTGAAGATTCTTATGATAATGCAAGCGAGGCCAAGAAGAATGCTGCAGTACCTGTAAAGTCTGAGGCGCCTCTTGTACCTGAACTTGATACAGGCATGCATAAGATCGTAATTATCGCAAAACTGGCACGATTTGATACACTGAAAAAAGCTCTTAATGATCTCGGTGTAACCGGAATGACAATGACACAGGTAATGGGCTGCGGCATTGAGAAGGGTACTACAGAGAGATATCGTGGCGCTGTCGTTGATTCAACACTTCTTCCAAAGGTGAAGCTTGAAGTGATCGTAGCAAAGATACCTGTCGATAAGGTAATTGACGCAGCCAAGAGAGCCCTCTACACCGGACATATAGGTGACGGCAAGATCTTCGTATATAACGTCTCCAAGGTAGTCAAGGTACGTACAGGCGAAGAAGATGTAGCTGCACTTCAGGATGTAGAGTAATAATACAGTTCTTTCTTCTACCATTTTCGATACACTTTTACCGAAGGCTCCGGGAAATCCCGGAGTCTTTTTTTCGTAACCCTGCTGAATGATGTATGATATTATGATAGCAGGGTATAAAAAGTCATACCGCATTTATTGGCATGATAATCGACACTGAAATCATTTTTTCCGAATAAGGTATATGGATTATGGTAAAAAATTATAAGCTGACTATATGCTACGACGGCACACGTTACTGTGGCTGGGAACATCAGCCAGGAAGGGATTCTGTCCAGGGCAGGATCGAGATGGTGCTGGCAAGGATGTGCGGGATGGAACCAGATGCATCGGAATTTTTTAAAGAAGATCCGCCGGTTGAACTTATCGGAGCCGGAAGAACGGATGCAGGAGTTCATGCTCTTGCAATGACCGCATCAGTAAAGCTTGATGCCGGGAAGGTGATATTTTCATCAGGTCAAAGGGAGAAAACATTCTCAACGAGCGAGATGAGAAATTATCTGAACAGGTATCTGCCTGATGACATATCTGTTACAGAGGTTCACGAAGCATCAGACAGATTTCATGCCAGGTATAATGCGGTCGGTAAGACATACCGATATACAATAGAAGACGGACCTGTAAAAAGCGTATTTGACAGGAGATATATCACGAGGCTTGACAGACCGCTTGATACGGATCGTATGAAAGAGGCTGCTCAGTACATAATCGGAGAACATGATTTCAAGAGCTTCTGTGGCAATTCCAGAATGAAAAAATCCACAGTCCGTCTTGTGGATTCTCTTGAAATAGAGAGGAATCGTGACAGGGTAATGATCACTGTGCACGGGAACGGATTTCTGCAGAATATGGTGCGCATTATCGCCGGCACGCTTATTGAAGTGGGATATGGCAGAATGAGACCGGATGATGTAAAGACTGTTCTTGAGGCGCGTGACAGGAAAAAGGCCGGACCTACAGCACCGGCGAAAGGATTGATGCTGATGGGAGTGGATTATTGAAAGAAATATTGTTTGCTCTGCAGATTTGAACGCCCGATATATGATCTTAAGACATAATGGTATCCGGCAGTTTATGGACACGATTTTGCAGATGAAAAAGCTCGAGGAACTCTGGAATATCGAATGGCACCAGGGAAGGTGCGGAAAGGAATATTTTTTAGAGAGTAAAAATGAAGCAGAGAGTATCAGATTATATAGCAGATTTTCTTGCTGATAACGGAATAACGGATGTGTTTACTGTAGTGGGCGGCGGTGCAATGCATCTGAACGATTCATTCGGTCATCATCCCAGACTGCACAGTACATATAACCATCATGAACAGGCTTCCGCCATGGCGGCTGAGGGCTATGCACGCATTAACGGGCAAATAGCAGCTCTCTGCGTAACCAGTGGCCCGGGCGCGATAAATGCGTTAAACGGAGTTGTCGGCGCTTATCAGGATTCTATTCCAATGCTTGTGTTTTCCGGGCAGGTCAAATCTACAATGACAATCAGGTCAAGCGGCTTGAAGCTTCGCACTTATGGAGGACAGGAATTTGACATCGTATCAGCTCTGCCTGATGCGGTTAAATATTCCTGCATGATAGAAGATCCCTGCGATATAAGGTACTGTCTGGAAAAAGCGCTGTATCTGGCGGAAAATGGAAGAAAAGGCCCGTGCTGGCTCGATATTCCTCTTGATATTCAGGTGTCTTATGTGGAAACAGAAGATTTAAGACCATACGCTGTTCCTCAGATGGAAGACAGGACAGACGTGATACAGTCAGCTGCATATACCGTGGCACAGAAGATTGCAGAAGCAAAAAGGCCTGTTTTTTATGCTGGAAATGGAATAAGGCTGTCAGGTGCATTTGATATTTTTCATAAGGTGATCGAAAAATATCAGTTACCTGTTGCCACCTGCTGGGACAGCATAGATCTTATGGAAAACAGCGATCCGCTTTTCGCCGGGCGCGGCGGAACAATGGGAGACCGGCCGGGGAATTTTGCTGTACAGAACAGTGATCTTCTTGTGGCAGTTGGAAGCAGACTCAGCGTATATCAGGTTGGGTATAATAAGGATACCTGGGCAAGAGGAGCATATCGCATCGCAGTGGATATAGATCCTGAGGAATTAAAGAAGCCTTCGCTTAAGCTTGATATGCCAATAGTTTCTGATGCCGGTGAATTTCTGAAAGCGCTTTTTGAACAGCCGGATATCCCTCTTTCTGATGACAGGAAAAGCTGGATCCATCAGTGTCAGAGCTGGAAAGAAAAGTATCCGGTGGTTTCTGATAAACAGAGGGATCAGAAAAAAATCACAAATGTTTATGCATTCATAGATTATCTGAGCAGAAACCTTCCTGAAGAATCGGTTGTCGTTGCTGCAAATGGGTCTTGCAGTGTTGTCGGATCTCAGACCTGGCATGTCAGGCGGGGTCACAGATTTATAATGAACTGCGCTCTTTCGTCAATGGGATATGAACTTCCGGCGTCCATAGGAGCATGTATTGCAAATGGCAGAAGAGCAGTTTATACGCTTGCTGGTGATGGAAGCATCATGATGAATCTGCAGGAACTTCAGACAATTGTAACGAATCGCCTTCCAATACATATTTTCCTGATCAACAATTCAGGATATCATCAGATAAGACAGACACAGAATAATATTTTCTGCGATGGTCTTGTTGGTGTAGGACCTGAAAGCGGAGATCTGGGATTCCCTGACTGGAAGAAAATCGCCTGTGCTTTTGGAATACCGTATTATTTAATCAAAGAAAACAGTGATTTTGAAAAGATAATACCTGAGGTCATGGACAGACAATCATATACATTCTGTGAAGTGATCTGTGATACAAAGCAGAAATTCGAACCAAAGTCGGCGACAAAAAGACTTCCTGACGGGACGCTTGAGTCACCGCCGTTGGAAGATATGGCGCCGTTTCTTTCTGAAGAAGAGCTTAGGTCAAATATGCTAATTAACTAAGAGGTGTGATATATGGAGCAGATAAGTATTCATTCGAATCTGTGTGATTATACAGTGGATTTCACAGATGATTTTGAAAAGGAATTAAGCGGATTTTGAACAATACTGTGTATGTGATTGACAGAAAAGTATATGAGCTGTATTCGAAAAAATTTGCAGGCATTCCGGTAAAATATGTATTTTTCATGGAAGCGCTTGAAGAAAAAAAGAATATGGATACAGTAATGGAGATAATGGGATTTTTCCAGGAGCTGCATATTCATAAAGACTGGACAATAGTATGCTTCGGCGGTGTGATCACTCAGGATGTAACGACTATAGCGGCGTACCTGTATATCAGAAATGTGAACTGGTATCTGTTTCCGACTACACTTTTATCGATGAGCGACTCATGCTTTAGAGAGACTTGCATCTGAGGGACATCTGATGAGTTATCGTCATTATGGATTCTGGCAGTGCATGGATAATATCTACTAGAAGAATAAACTGGAAGACCTTTGGAACAGTGGTAAGGCACCGTGGAAAGTATTGTAGGGAAACGTATTGACAATTTTCAACTAATGTAGAGGAGAATAATCTATGAGCAGGATTAGTCTTTTGGACTGCACGTTACGTGATGGCGCATATATAAACGGATCGGAGTTTGGCACCCCGGCTATAAGGGGAATAATCAGTAAGATGCAGGATGCTGGCGCAGAAGTTATTGAATGTGGATGGCTAAAGGATGCGCCATATAAAGATGGAAGTTCATATTATCATATTCCATCAGATATGGAGAAATATCTGACCCGAAGGGATGATAGGTGTACATATGTAGCAATGATAGACTGGGATAGATATGACGACTCTGTCCTTCCAGAATTTGATGGCAGATCAATCGATGCGGTTCGTGTTGTTTTCCCTCGAGGCAAGGTTAAGGATGCATTAAAAATAGCAGAGAGGATCAGAGACAAAGGATATAAAGTTTTTCTTCAGGCAGCAAATACCTTAGGATACAGTGATGAAGAACTTAAGGAACTTGCGGATTCAGTAAATGAATTCGCTCCTGTGGCTATGTCTATTGTAGATACTTTTGGTGCGATGTATGAGGATGATCTTACTCATATAGTAAATTTTCTTGATGAAAGGTTAGATGAATCAATAGGTCTGGGATTCCACTCTCATAACAATCAGCAGCTTTCTTTTGCACTTACGACTCATTTCATTGAACTTCTGAATGGAAGAAATCGTGATATTATGGTTGATTCGAGTCTTTCTGGAATGGGAAGAGGTGCAGGAAATACAACTACTGAGCTTTTAGCCAGTTATCTGAATAGAAAGCATCATGGAAACTATGATATGGATGCAATCCTTGATGCAATAGATACTTATATAGAGCCAATCCGTGCTAAGTATAGCTGGGGATATTCTACTCCTTATTTCATAGCTGGCATGTACCAGTGTCATGTGAATAATATCGCCTATCTTCTGAAAAATCATAGGACTAATGCCCGTGATATGAGAAACGTCATCTCGTCATTGGGTACCGAAGAGAGAAGACACTATGATTATGATCTACTTGAAAAAAAGTATCTGGAGAATCAAAACAGGCTTGTAGATGACAGTGCTGCAAAAAAAGAGATAATAAACAGCATCGGAGGAAGAAAGGTGCTTCTTATAGCACCTGGAAAGTCAGTAATAACAGATGTAGACCGTATTAAGCGCCTAATCGAAAAAGAAAAGCCGTTTGTGCTTGGTGTTAATGCAGTTCTTCCTGTATATGCTTCATTCTATGATGCTGTATTTTTTACAAACAGTATCAGGTACAATTATGCACAAGAAGCATATCCTAACGAATTCGTGAAATTAAAAAAAATTCTTCTTTCAAATATCAAAACCAAGACAGACTCAGATAATGAGTTCATAGTAAACTTCAATCTGGCTATAAAACGTGGCTGGGAGCATTTTGACAATGCGGTAATCTGCGCTCTCAGACTTATTTACAGACTGGAAGTGTCAGAGGTAGAAGTCGCTGGTTTCGATGGATTTAAGAACAAATATAACGAGAGCTATGCTGATGCATCTCTGCCTACACTGAACCCTGAGGGAAAATGGGATGAACTAAATGCGGAGATTAAAGATATGTTCATGGATGTAAAGGATTCAACCAGTGATCATATGCGGATTAGCCTTGTGACAGAAAGTGTTTTTGAATGATGAAGTTATCAGACTATGTATTTAAATATCTATCAGATTATGGGGTGAAAGATGTGTTTTATCTTCCAGGTGGAGGTGCTATGCATCTGGATGATTCCTTAGCACATACACCAGGAATAAATGCAGTCTGTATGCTTCATGAACAGGCAGCTTCTATTGCGGCGGAAGCATATGCCAGAATAAAAAATACTCTTTCGGTCTGCTGTGTAACAAGTGGTCCAGGTGGTACAAATGCACTCACAGGATTAGCAGGTGCATATCTGGATGCCACGCCAGTTCTGTTTATCTCCGGGCAGGCAAAAAGAGCTGATTTAGTCGGTGATCAGAGAATCAGGCAGTTTGGTATTCAGGAAATTAATATTATTGACATGGTGCGTCCGGTTACAAAATATGCTGTTTCAATTCAAGATCCTCAGATGATCAGATATGAACTGGAAAAGGCTATATTTTATGCTTTTGAGGGGAAGCCAGGACCAGTATGGATTGAGATTCCTGTGGATGTCTCTGCTGCGCAGATTGATGAAAAAACATTACAGGGATTTGAAAAGCCCGAAAGAAATTATGAGTGTGCTGACAAATCAATAAGTGAGACAATTGAACTGCTGAATCAGGCAAAACGTCCGCTTCTTATTCTTGGACATGGTATCAGAATTGGAAATGCTATTCCTGAGATGAATCGCCTTATTGAGAAACTCAGGATTCCAGTCCTGACGACCTGGAATGGAGTAGATCTGATTGAAGATTCAAATCCATATTTTTTTGGACGTCCTGGAGCATCTGGTATGAGACATGCCAATATAATACAGCAGAACGCTGATTTGGTTATCACGCTTGGGACCAGATTATGCCTTTTATCTACTGGATATGACTATGATTCATTTCTAAAAAATGCCAAACATATCATGGTTGAAATAGATCCGAATGAGATGAATAAGAAGAGTGTGCATCCCTATCTGAAAATATGCGCCGATGTGAAGTCATTCTTGGAAAAGATGCTTCTGAGATATGATGAGATTCATTTGAAGGATATGTCAGGATGGCTTTCTTTTTGTAACAGGATGAAAGAAAAGTATCCGCTCCTGATAAAAGAACAGGCTCCAGAGACGGATGATATAAATACATATGAATTTGTAGATGAATTGTCGAGACAGATGAGTGGGAATGATATATTCCAGTTTACCAGTTCGGGAATAAGTGCTGATATCTGTATGGAGACATTCCGCATTAAAAAAGGACAGAGAGCCTTTCTCACCAAAGGCCTTGCTTCAATGGGTTTTGATCTGCCTGCATCAATTGGTTCATGTATAGCATCAAATGGGAAAAGAACAGTTTGCCTGACTGGTGACGGCGGGTTCATGATGAATATTCAGGAACTCGCTACTTTAAAGCGCCTTGATCTGAATGTTAAGATCTTCGTGTTGAATAATAAGGGATATGCAATGATTTATAATTCCCAGAAGTCTAATTTTAAAAGACTTTCTGGAGCTGATAAAGACAGTGGGTTGGAACTGCCTGACATAGCAGCTGTTTCAGAAAGTTTTGGAATTCATTCTGAAAAAATTTCAAATGTTTCTGAGATGAAAGAGAAGATATCTGAGGTTCTTGCATATGACGGACCTGTAATCTGCTGTGTAGACGGGTACATAGGCCAGCAGATTCTTCCACGCCAGGTTAATTATAAAAAGGACAATGGACAGATGGCATCAAGGCCGCTTGAGGATATGGCACCATTGCTTGACAGAGAAGAACTGGCTGAAGATATGATTTTTGAAGGAGAAGATTAAGTATGATAAGAACGTGCTGTCCTATTTGTGGCTCTTCTGAAAAAATGGAGATGTTTGAACGTGATTTTTCTGGTATGCGGGAAATTGTGCCTTTTTTAAAGTATACCGTATATGCATGCAAAAAATGTGGAATGGTTTATGCGGGAGATATTAGTGAATCAATGACTCTCAGCCAATACTATGATATCTGTTCCAAATACACCGATAATAATTATTATCTTTCAACATCAAGTTCAAAACGATTTGAGATGATATCTGGGCTTTTTGAGAAGGAGATAGACAAAGATGCCTCCATATTAGAGATAGGATGTGCGGAGGGGTTCCTGCTTGATATGCTGCTGAAACGAGGATACAGTAATGTATTTGGAATAGAACCTTCATCACAGTGTGTATCATATGCCAGAGAAAACCTTCATTTGGATGTTGTTGAAGGTGGCCTGGGAAATATGCATTCCCTTGGACAAAAGAAATTTGATGTGATAGTGCTTGAACAAGTTCTTGAACATATCGAAGATTCCAAAGATGCTATTCTTGAGATGAATGATCATCTAACAGAGAATGGAAAGATTTGTATTGGTGTTCCGGATGCAGGAGCTTTTAAAGAAAATATAGATTTTTACAGACAATTTTCATCAGAGCACATCAACTATTTCTCAGAAGGATCTATTACTAATCTTATGAATAGCTGTGGATTTGAAAAGATTAAAGTATTGAGAAATGATAGTGAGAAAACATTTATTACGCTATGGAAAAGAACTGGTTGTATTAAAGATATTAGGTTTGATCGTTTAGGAGTAGAAACTGTAGAGACATATATCAGCAAAAATGAGTTATATACTGAAAAGCTGCGTGAAAAGGTCAATAAATCATTAGCAAATCTATCTGAGAAAGATAAAAAATTTTATATATGGGGGGGTGGTACATTTACAGCAACCTTGGTTCAGATGCAGTTAATAGATCCGTTAGATATCTTAGCGGTAATAGATACAAACAGAAATTTTCATGGGCATAAAATATTTGGAAAAACAATTATTTCGCCAGAGTATATCAAGAATGATAATCCTATCTTGATTTCAGTATATGGAAACGCAGTGAATTCTATCCGTTCATATATTCAGAAAAAATGTATTTCAAATAGAATAATTTATATTGACATTTAATAAAATATAAGAACCGACATTGGAATAAAAAATAGCAATGTGTTTAAATGATAACAATTTTGATTAGTTTTGAGGTTTACTATGGTTGAATATTCAAATTTACAAAACAAGCGTCAAAAATTAAGTGATATAATTCCATTGGATACTCCTTTTGGCATTTATATAGATCCTACAAATAATTGCAATTTTCACTGCTCATTTTGCCCAAGAAATTTGGATGATTTTTCTGAATTTGCAGGGCATTATAAAAATATGTCATATGATCTTTTCTCAAAGATAGTTGAAGACATCAAGGAGTTTCATAAGAAATTAAAGGTTATAAGACTTTATTACCTGGGAGAACCTTTTATTAACAGAGATTTCATAAAAATGTTTGAACTGTTGGTTAAAGAAGATATATGCGATCGTATAGAGATAACTACAAATGGAAGCCTGTTATCCCACGAGTACAGTGATGAAATTATTAGAATAGCGAAAGAATATTCAGGTGATATTTATGTTCGCTTTTCTATTTATGGTACATCAAAAGATATTTATGAAACAGTCTGTAGAACAGATGTAGATCCACAATCTATTAGAGATAATATATCGTATTTATTTGAAAAGCGAAATTCAGAAAATGTAAAGAACCTTTTCATATATGCAAAAAAATTGAACACTTTTAATTCAGAAAATGAAATATTTTATTTGCAGTACAGACCGATAGTAGATGAAGTGGCTTTAGAAGAACCAATGAACTGGTCGGGAGCCGAAAAGACAGATTTATTAAAAGAATCTTTTTCTAATGAACAGAGAAGTAAGCTGGAAGTTCATCAAATGCCTAAAGTATGCAGTTATCCTTTTACAAATATGGCTATTAATTCTGATGGTACAGTTGTTTCTTGTTGTGTTGATTGGAGTCGTAAAACATACGTGGGCAATGTCAATGAAAACTCACTTAAGGAGATATGGGGAGACTGTCCGAAAACTAGATAATAGCAAAATACTATAATAAATGGTTTAAAATCTACATATTGTGGCTTGGAGTATTGGTAAATGTATATTGAAAATTGGCAAAAATTCGCATAAAATCGCCA
>Ga0256406_1000279_pt1 | contig 97059 bp, 98 predicted proteins | sample RumenRJG_03DNA_FD_185986 | JGI IMG/M metagenome (GOLD analysis project Ga0256406, IMG submission 185986) | Bovine rumen microbial communities from Lethbridge, Alberta, Canada - RJG_03 | ecosystem: Host-associated > Mammals > Digestive system > Stomach > Rumen | place: Canada: Alberta | collected...
ACTACAGCACACCAGAGGAACTATTCGAGGAATTTTTAAACCAAATATATCAATCCGACCCAAAGATGAAACTTAATTCGTATCAGTGTTCAAGTTGAACTTGCAATTTACCGTCTAATTGAAAAAATCTTGTCATCCGAAATCCCCATATTCCTAAATGTAGTAATAATTTTTTGGCGATTCACGGGCCTCCATAGCCCAGAAACCCCAATAAAGGCATGAAATCCCATCAAAAGAGACTGATTTTTATCAAATCACCAGATATGCTTATGACTGCAAATGGAATATTTCAAAATGTGGTCACACAGAATTTTTGATTATGACTACATCTTCAATAATCAATAATGTAGTCATATGTATTATCTGTCATCGTGGGATATTTAACTGCAAACCATATTTCTTAATTCAATTGCAGTTAACCAGCCACAGCGGCAGAAGAAATTTTAACTGCAATAGGCAGCTTGAAGAACGAATGCAGTTAACCTGCCGCTCGCCGCTAGAAAAAATTAACTGCAAATAATATTCTCTTTATCATTTGCAGTTAGCCAGCCACGGCGGCGGCAGAAAATTTAACTGCAAAGATGTGTTCGGAGAGCAAATGCAGTTAAATTGTCGCTCGCCGCTAGAAAAATTAACTGCAAACAATATTTTCTTTATCATTTGCAGTTAACCAGCCACGACGGCGGCAAAAAATTTAACTGCAAAGATGTATTCGGAGAGCAAATGCAGTTAAATCGCCCACGCACCCCAAAACAAAAAGAAAAAGGACTGTGCCACCCAAATGGTACAGTCCCAAATATTAGAATTCATTCCTCCGGCGGTGCAATCTCATTGACTGCTGCAAGGGCGTTCAATGAGCGCGGGAAGCCGTTGAACGGCAGCGTAACATAAATGGTGTCTATGAGTTCTGCCCGGGTGTTGCCAACGCTTAGACAGCCCTGGATATGGGCCCGGATCTGTGGCATGACACCGCCCATGGATATGAGAGCGGTGAATGTGACGAGCTCACGCATTTTGATGTCCAGTGCGCCGCGGGTGTAAAAGTCTCCAAAGCAGTAGGCGGAGAGGTAGTCCTGGAAGCGCTTCAGGTCTTTGGGGGCGCCGGCGCGCATGGTATTGATATTGTCCTCACCAAAGATAGTCTGCTGGACTTTGAGGCCTACCGGGAAACGGGCGTCCTCGTCGGCCTGGGTTTGGGGGGCGGTCTGGTCAATGCCTGCATCGCCCAGTGCGAAATTGATTTCGTCCAGAGCACTCTGGACTTTCTCGAGACCAATATATGGGGCGGTCTGGTAGGCCACCTCTTTGATTTCCTCCCCGGTGGCACCGACTTTGAGGGCCGCCTGAGTGTACTGGTACAGCGAATTCAGTGTCTGCGAGGCTGTGAGGGACGCAAGAATGAGCAGGGCACGCTGCTTGTCGCCTAGAGCGCCCTTGGTCCCGAGGATGTCGCCGCAGAGGAAGGAGGCGGCAATTTCCGTGAACTCCGGGTCGTTGCTGCTCTCCTGGAACGCCATGCCATCGAACCACTTATCGTTGATATTATCTGCATTTTTTCTTTCCATAGAGAAGCCCTCCTTTGTCTCCATTCTAACATAGGAATTTCTTTCGAAAAAGTTGAAATTGGAGTATGATGGATATTCAGGAAAAGAGAGGAGAGGGAAGAATGAAGATTGGTCTAGTCATGGAGGGCGGCGCCATGCGCGGCATGTATACGTGTGGCATCATTGACGTCCTTATGGAGAATGGAATTACCGTGGACGGTGCCATCGGGGTGTCGGCGGGGGCCACATTTGGGTGTAATTTTGCATCCCGGCAGCCGGGGAGAGCGTTGCGGTATAATCTGCGGTTTGCCCATGATCCGCGCTACTGCTCCATTCTGTCGCTGCTTCTGACTGGGGACCTCTACGGCGCAAAGTTTGACTATGACACCCTGCCCCGTCGGCTGGACCTCTTCGACACGTTCACATTCCGGACGAACCCCATGCATTTTTACTGCCTCGCCACCGACGCCCAGACCGGGGAGCCCGTGGTGAAGGAGCTCACGACTCTGGGCTATGAGGATATGGACTGGATGCGCGCCTCCGCCTCCATGCCCGTTGCCTCCAAAACCGTCGTCATAGACGGGAAAGGGTATCTGGACGGCGGCTGCTCCGACTCCATTCCGCTCAAGCGCTTTGAGGACATGGGGTATGAGAAGAACATCGTCATTCTGACCCAGCCGGAGGGCTATGTAAAACAGCCGCAAAAGGCAATGCCGCTCCTCAAGGTGCTGCTCCGGAACGAGCTCGGAGTTGTCAGCGCACTGGAGAAACGGCATGAGTCGTATAATGATGAAATTCGGTATATTGCGGAGCGGGAGAAGGCGGGCAGCGCCCTCGTGTTCCGTCCGCCGGCGGGCATGCCCATCAACCACGTGTCCCACTCACGGAAAGACCTGCAGATGGTCTATGACGCGGGGCGGGCCGACGGCGAGCGCAGGCTCGCAGAAGTTCAAAAATTCTTATCCGAGGTGTAATTCCTCATCCGGTTCCCGGAGGTGGCTTATGGTCGCCTTCGGGTCTTTTATGTAGAAGAGTTTCATGGAGTCCTCGTATTTTACGTCCGGGGCAACCATGTTGCGTAGGCCTGGGAACTTCTTCAGGATGGCATGCTGCACGAAACCCGGTACCTTGTAAAACAGTTTTGCCATGCGCGGGGCGTGGGCGAGCATGTCCTTTGCGGCCTCCTTGTCGTCGACAAAGACCGCGGTGCCGGTGAGACGGAGCCAATCGCCGCCCTCGTAGCAGGAGATCTCCACTTTCGGGTTCTCCTGGAGCTGACGATACACATTTTTGTGCTCTCCGGTGCCAAACCAGAGCGTCCCGTCCCGGTAGAGATGGGCACCGAACGGCCGCACCCGCGGCTGGTCTCCATCCATGGTGGCAATGAAGAACACCCGTGCCCGGTCCATGAGCTCGAGCAATTTCTCCTCGTCGGTCATCTTACTGCGGTCCGGCTTCTTATCTCTTTTCTTCATATTGTTCCCTCCCTGGGGTAATTCGCTGGGGCGATTCACTGGAAATTCTGACCCGGCAGACTGATCTCCGGCAGATAGTCCCCGTTCTTTTCACGGTCTTCGGCATCAGATTGTATGACACGGATGGCCAGCTTTCCAAGGTCCTCCATGGAATTCAGCCTGCCGATCTCGTTGCGGAACTGCGCCGCGCCCCGGACGCCTTTGATATACCATGCTGCGTGCTTGCGGATTTCCCGCATGCCGACCCGGTCGCCCTTGTACTGGCAGAGCAGCTGCGCATGCTTCATCATGACGCGCATGCGCTCCGAGACCGGGGGCTCCGGGAGGTTGTGTTCGCCGTCAAGAAAGCCGTTGATCTGCTGGAAGACCCAGGGGCGCCCCATGGCGCCCCGGCCCACCATGACGCCGGCGGCGTCGGTGGCGGCCAGCATTTTGGCGGCGCTGAGGCCGTCCCGCACGTCGCCGTTTGCAATGACCGGTATGGACACGGCCTCCACGACGGAGCGGATGGCCGGCACGTCCACGGGCGGTGCATACATCTGCTCCCGGGTCCTGCCATGGACCGTCAGGGCCGATGCGCCGGCATCCTCCAAACGCTTTGCCACCTCGACAGCATTGATATGCTCCGGGTCCCATCCAATGCGGAACTTCACGGTGACAGGCACATCCACGGCGCCGACGACCGCCCGGACAATGGACTCCGCCAGGGGCGGGTCCTTCAGCAGCGCGGAGCCGCTGCCGTTGTTGACGATTTTCGGGGCCGGGCAGCCCATGTTGAGGTCGATGATGTCCGGGCGGAATTCCAGCGCCTTTTTGGCCGCCTCCGCAACGGTCTCCGGCTCGTTGCCGAAGAGCTGGACGGCGGCCGGCCGCTCGCCCTCCGTAAGGGTCAGCAGCTCCGTGGACTTCCGGTCATTCATTGTAAAGCCTTTGGCACTGACCATTTCCGTCGTGACCATGGCGGCGCCGTAGTCAATGCAGAGCTCCCGCATGGCGCGGTCAGCCACCCCTGCCAGTGGTGCAAGCACGGCCTTGCCGTCGATATGGACATTTCCGATCTCCATGGATGTGCTCCTCTCCGTCTTATTTGTTGAGTATTGTAGCAGGGGGGCGGGGGTTTTGCAAACTATGGCCCTGTGTTATAATTACGGGTACGAAAAAAATCGACGAAGCGGGAGGAGAGACGCCATGAAACTGCTTGTCATCGACGGCAACAGCATTGTGAACCGGGCCTTTTTCGGCATCCGGGTGCTGACGACGAAGGACGGCAAGTTCACGAATGCCATCTACGGCTTTCTGAATATCCTGATCAAGCTCAAGGAGGTATGCAGCCCGGACGCCGTGGCCGTGGCCTTTGACGTCCACGCCCCCACATTCCGCCATAAAATGTATGACGAGTACAAGGCGGGCCGGAAGGGCATGCCCCCGGAGCTGCGGGAGCAAATGCCGGAGCTCAAGGAGCTCCTGACCTGCCTCGGCTATAAGATCGTCGAGAAAGAGGGCTATGAGGCGGACGATATCCTTGGCACCCTCTCTGCCGCCATCGGTTCCGACGACCACTGTTACCTGGCTACCGGAGACCGTGACTCTCTCCAGCTGGTACGGGACAATGTAAGTGTCCTCCTAGCCTCCACGAAGGCCGGCCAGGCCCAGACCGTGGAGTACACCCCGGAGGTCGTGAAAGAAAAATACCAGGTGGAGCCGGTGGAACTCATTGAGGTCAAGGCGCTGCAGGGGGACACATCGGACAACATCCCCGGCGTTCCCGGTATTGGCGAAAAGACAGCCCAGAAGCTCATTGCCTCCTACCACTCAGTGGACTATATCTATGACCATCTCGACGAGGTGGATGTCACTCCGCGCATCCGGAAAAAACTCGAGGAGAACAAGGACCAGTGCTACTTGAGCCGTACTCTTGGCACCATACTCCTCGACGCACCCGTTGACACCGACCTCTCCTCCTATATCCCCGCGGAGGGGGATCCCGGCAAGGCCGCCCGCCTTCTGGCCGGATATGAAATGTTCAAGCTCATCGACAAGCTGGGCCTTCGGGAACAGGCGGTCACCACGGCAGAAGAGGCTGAGGAGTCGGAGAAACCGGTCCCGGTCAAGACCCTGAAAGCCTTCTCCGAGTGGTCTCCGGAGGAAAATGCCGTGTTTACGGTGAAATACTCCGACAAGGGCTGCATCGCCGGTCTCTGTGCAATATCGGACGGCGCACCGGTCTATTTCCCGGAAGGCGCTGATCTCACCGGCTTCCTGGACTTCCTGGAGAACCCGGAGCAGAAGAAGACTGTGGATGACAGTAAGGCCCTCTATGCCTATGCGCTCAAGAATAATCGGAAGCTCCGGTCCGTCGTGTTTGACTCGACGCTCGCCGGTTACATACTGAATCCATCTGCCAAGTCCTACACGCCGTCCATGCTTTATGCGGAGTACAGCGGCGGCCACTACGGCACCATTAAGACCGACTCGGACGAGCCGCAGGTCCAGGAGACCATGGCGCTCTACCGCATTGTGCCCCACCTGCAGTCCAAGCTGGAGGCCAACGACCAGCAGAAACTCCTGAAACTGGAAATCCAGCTGGCGGAGGTCCTGGCGGACATGGAGAAAGAGGGCTTCCTCGTGGAGCGGGAGGGCCTCACCGAGTACGGTAAGCAGATTACCGCTGAGGTGGAGCTCCTGCAGCAGAAAATCTATGAGGAGGCGGGACAGGATTTCAACCTGAACTCCCCGAAACAGCTGGGAAAGGTCCTGTTTGAGGATCTCGGCATCCCGCCGAAGAAAAAGACGAAGAGCGGTTACTCCACCAATGCTGAGGTCCTGGAGTCCCTTGCGCCCCAGTACCCCATCGTATCGGACATCCTGGAGTACCGGACGGTTTCTAAGCTCAAGTCCACATACTGTGATGGCCTTCTGAAGGTCATTGACGACGACGGCCGCATCCACTCCACATTGAACCAGACCGACACCCGCACCGGGCGGCTGTCCTCCTCGGAGCCCAACCTGCAGAATATCCCGGTGCGAAAGCCAATTGGCTCGGAACTCCGGAAGTTTTTCACGGCCCGTCCCGGGTATCTGCTCGTGGACGCCGACTACTCCCAAATCGAACTGCGGGTCCTCGCCGCTGTGGCGGATGATCCGAACATGATCGAGGCGTTCCGCTCCGGCCAGGATATCCACCGGATTACGGCATCACAGGTCTTCAATGTGCCCTTCGACTATGTGACACCGGAAATGAGAAGCCGCGCCAAGGCGGTCAACTTCGGAATCGTCTATGGAATTGGGGCCTTCTCCCTCGCCAAGGACATCGGCGTCAGCCGCAAAGAGGCAGATGCCTACATCAAAGGCTACCTCCACCACTTCAGCGGCGTCGACCGCTACATGCAGGAGGTCGTAGAGCAGGCAAAGACCGACGGCTATGTGAAGACGCTGTATCAGCGCCGCCGTTACCTTCCAGAGCTCACCTCATCGAACCGGAACCTTCGGGCTTTCGGAGAGCGGGTGGCCCGGAACATGCCCATCCAGGGCACAGCCGCCGATATCATAAAAATTGCCATGGTCCGGGTCTATGACCGGCTGAACGCCGAGGGCCTGGATGCGAAGCTCATCATGCAGGTCCACGACGAACTCATTGTCGAGGCCGAGGAGTCCATCGCCCAGCGGGTATGTGACCTGGTTCGGGACGAAATGGAGAATGCCATAAAGCTCTCGGTCCCCATGAAGGTGGACGCCCATGTGGGCAAGACTTGGTATGAAGCGAAAGGTTGATCTTTCTTGCGTATTGTTTTAATGTCATCGCTGCTCCTCGACGATGTCTATGCCCTGGAACAGGAGTGTTTTTCCCATCCCTGGGCCCGGGAGGACATGGAGGACAGCTTCAACAACCCGGCGTATTTTTTCTTCGTCTGCAAGGACGATGAGAATCGGCCGGTGGGATATATCAGCTACTATCAGATCCGCGACGAGGCCTTTATCAACAATGTCTGCGTGACGAAGGACGCCAGACGGCAGGGGGCAGGGCGTATGCTTGTACAGCGGGCTGCCCAGAGCGCCCAGGATAACGGTGCGTCGTTTCTCTCTCTGGAGGTCCGGAGCAAGAATGAGCCCGCGGTGAAGCTCTACGAGAGCGAGGGCTTTGAGGTGGAGGGAATCCGCCGCCGCTACTACAGCGACCCGGAGGACGACGCCTTCCTCATGACAAAGCGGTTCACTCCGGAATTCGACGTTGGCCTCGGCCAGTGCGGCCGCGGCATCACCATTATCCCCAATGACTGATAAGGAGAGGTTTCTTTGAAGATTCTCGGAATTGAGAGCTCCTGCGACGAGACCGCCACCTCTGTGGTGGAGGACGGCCGCAAGGTCCTCTCCAATGTTGTGGCCTCCCAGGTGGAGGAACACAAGCTCTACGGCGGCGTTGTGCCGGAAATTGCGTCCCGTCGCCACACGGAGGCTATATCGCAGATAACGACACAGGCCCTGGATGAGGCGGGCGTGACCATGGACGATATTGACGCCATTGCTGTCACTGCTGCCCCCGGACTCATAGGTGCCCTACTTGTGGGCGTCAACTTTGCCAAAGGTCTCTCCATGGCCACGGGGACCCCTCTGGTGCCGGTCCACCATCTGCGATCCCATGTGGCATCCAACTATATCTGCAGCCCAGACCTGAAACCGCCGTTTTTGGCCCTCATTGCCTCCGGCGGCCATTCCCACATTGTCCGGGTGGACGACTACACAAAATATACTGTCCTCGGACAGACCCGTGACGATGCGGCCGGCGAGTGCATGGACAAGTGCGCCCGTGTTCTCGGTCTCCCATACCCGGGCGGCAAAAATCTGGATGCCGTGTCCCAGAACGGGAATCCCAAGGCTTTTGCCATTCCGCACCCCCATGTGGCAGACTCGGAGTACGACTTCAGTTTCTCCGGCCTTAAGACTTTTGTAATAAATACCGTGCACAATATGGAGCAGAAGGGCGAGGAGCCGAACGTGCCCGACATGGGTGCCTCTGTCATAACCACGGTCGTGGACTGCCTTGCAGGGAATACCGAGAAGGCGGCACTCCAGTACGGATATGACAATATCGTCCTTGCCGGGGGTGTCTCCGCCAATTCTTTCCTCCGTGGGCGATTCACCTCTCTCTGCAAATCCCACAGCTGGACTCTCCACATGCCGGAACTCAAATACTGCGGGGACAACGCCGCCATGGTGGCGGCGCAGGGGTATTATGAGTTTCTGAGCGGTGTCCGCGCCGGTCCGGATTTGAACGCGAGACCGACGATGAATATCGAGGACGCCTTTCAAGTGTGATATAATAATAGGGCTAAAGACTGCACAGAATTAGGAGATACGTTATGGAGAAAATCTTAGTCACCGGCGGTGCCGGATTCATAGGGAGCAACTTTATTTTCTACATGCTCCGCAAGCACAATGACACTCAGATCGTCTGCTATGACAACCTGACCTACGCCGGCTGTCTCCGCAGTCTTCGTTCTATTATCCTCAGCAAGGACCCGAATTTTCGCTTCGTCAAGGGCGACATCACCGACGCCGAGAGCGTCGGCCGCCTCATGCGCACGGAGCAGTTTGATATCGTCGTAAACTTTGCAGCTCAGAGCCATGTGGACCGGGCCATTAAGGAGCCGGCGGACTTCCAGACCACGAACTATGTGGGCACGCAGGTCCTGCTGGACGCCTTTAACCAGTACGGAATTTCCCGTTTCCATCAGGTCTCCACGGATGAGGTCTACGGCAGTATTCCACTGGACAGCGACGAGGCTTTCACCGAGGACGCCCCGCTGAAGCCCGGCAACCCCTATGCGGCCAGCAAAGCGGCCGCCGACATGCTCTGCATGTCCTATTACAACACCTACGGCACTCCGGTCACCATCTCCCGCAGCTGCAACAACTACGGCCCGCGGCAGTTCCCGGAGAAACTGGTACCGAAGATCATTACCAGCGCCCTCCACAACGAAAAGGTCCCGCTCTACGGGGACGGTCAGAATGTCCGCACCTGGCTCTTTGTCGAGGACCACTGCCGTTCCATTGACCGCATCATCCACGACGGGAAGATCGGCAATATCTACAATGTGGACGGCACTGACGACTACGCCAACATCAATCTCGCCCAGGACATCCTGCAGAGAATGGGGAAGGACCCGGACGAGTACATTGAATTTGTGGAGGACCGCGCAGGTCACGACCGCCGCTACTCCATCGACGACACAAAGCTCTACGACGAGCTGGGATGGGAGCCGGAGAAGGACATGGATCACGGCCTGAACCGCACCATCGACTGGTACACCCGCCACACCTGGTGGGAGACTATCTTTGACGGCACCTATAAGGACACCGAAACGGAACTTTTGAAACTTGTCTGACTTCCGGGGGCATCTCTCATGGAAAACATCTTGAAGGGAAAATCCGTGGACCAGATCATTACAGATCTGCTGCAGGAGCTCGCCGACGAGCTCCCCGGTCTCCGCGGAAAGAAATATAAGTTCTTCCTGGAGCTCTGGAACTCGGAGGAAAACTGGAATCTCCGCTCCAAGCTGTCCGGCGAGGGCATCATCTCCTTGGGCGATGGAGCCTATGCCATCCGCGACACTATCCTTCCCGTTCTCTACCTCTTTGTGGGCGAGGACTCCGCCCTGCTTGTTGACACCGGTCTCGGGTATCCGGAACTGCCGGAACGCATCAAGAAGCTGACCGGTGGAAAACCTCTCACGGTCACAGCGACCCATGCATCGCCCCTCACAATGGGAGGCGCCGCATACTTTGACGGGGTCCACCTGCCCAAGAGCGAAGTGCCCATGGCCAAGTGGCTCTGTTCCCCAAAAATCCGTAAGGGCTTTGCCCTCCTGAACCCCGCCCGCCTTGTTCTGCACAACGGGGCAAAGGTCTCTGAAGAAAAGGGGAGAGTCGTTGTGGACGACGCCTCGAAATATGACCTGGGTGGCCGCACCATCCATGTTATCAAAACACCGGGCTCCACCCGCGGCACCCGCTGCTTCCGGGACGACAAGACCGGCATCACCGTGACCGGCGAACTCTTAGGGCCGGTGGCATTTTCCATCTTCCCGAATTCACCCTCTCTCAGCGAATATGAGAAATCCCTTGATCTCCTGGAGAACGAGGCCGGGGACGGGGAAAAATACGGCATGTGGTCCGCCCGTCCGCTCCGCGGCGACCGGGAGGTGGAATTCCACAAGCTCATAGACAGTGCCGTGTCGGATGGCAACAGCACGGAGCGCCTTGTGGGGGTCAAGATAGCGCCCAGCCGCAACGCCCTGCTGCTCTACTTCCCCTGGCGTGCCCGCCATCGGAAGTGGTCGGAAAAATTTTCAAAAATCTGGAAAAATTAGACACAATCTGCAATGTGTTCTCCCAAAAATCCTCCCGTATGCTAAAATAAAGCTGTAGTCATGTTGGGAAACTGACTCAATATGGGAGTGGATCATATGTCTTACAAAGAAGAAGTTTTGGAAGGCCTCAACTTCGACAACGTCACTGAGCGGCTTCAGGACCTCGTGGTTCCTGTCATTGACAAGGTCACCAAGGTCAACTACAAAAAGTACCTGAAGAAGGCAGATGCTGTTGTCGCCAAGGCAAAGGGCGCCGTTGAAGGCGTCGTTGACAGCAAGCCTGTACAGACCGGGCTCAACTTTGTCAAAGAAAAACTGAACCTTGGCAGTCAGACCTTCGACGTTTGAATCTCTCACGAAACTGGGCGTACCGCGGTAGACAGACCCGCGGCACGTCTCTTTTATTTTAGAAGGAGATATCCCATGAAAATCCTTGTCCTCTCGGACTCTCATGGCAGGGACCAGTATCTTGCCGCCATCGTGTATAACCATCTGGACTGTGACATCATCATCCATCTGGGAGACGGTGAACATGATTTTGATTTGATCCGCGATTTACCGGAAATGCAGAAAAAACGCATCATCCAGGTCCGCGGCAACTGCGACTTCAACTCAGATCTCCCGATAACCTCCTTTGAGAACATTGGGCCCTACCGGTTTTATCTGACCCATGGCTACCAGCAGCATGTAAAATATGGCACGGACTATCTGCGGCTTGACGCCGAAAAATTTCACTGCCAGGTCGCTCTGTTCGGCCATACCCATCACCCGGTTGAGGACTATAAAGATGGAGTCTATCTATTTAATCCCGGTGCGGTCTGCAATGGGAGATACGGCATCATTGAACTGGTGGGGGAGGATATCCTGTTTCGCCATGCAACTTTAGAAAAAATGGATACCTTTTAGTACGACACCGTGCTAGAATAAAAACTGTAGAGCGCATCGATTGCGCCCTGTATTGATGGAGAAAGGAAGTATTATCTATGGATTTCAAAGAAAAAGCCAACGAGGTCCAGGAAAAACTCAAAGAGCAGCTCGGAAACATTGACACCGAAAAGCTGAAAGAGCAGGCCAAAGGAGTTGCCGACAAGGCTGTCGACTTCGCCAAGGAGCAGGTCGAGAAAATTGACACCGACAAGCTCAAAGAGCAGGCCAAGAACATTGCCGACAAGGCACTTGACGCCAGCAAAGACGCCGCCGACAAGGCAAAAGAGTTCATCGACGAGAAGCTCAGCACCGAGGCAGAGGCCCCCGCAGAGGATAACGGCCCTGTCGAGGAGGTCAAGGCCGAGCCGGTCGACGAGGACAAATAATTTTCTGCTTGGCAGATTATGGCAGGTGTTTCCGCAGAGCGGTTGCACCTGCTTTTCATTTTCTGGTGTTCCGGAGGGGAAAATCGTGTATACTGTTAACAGTAAATCGCGGAGGGCTATTCATGCAGTATGAAAACGTGTCCCGTGCCGTGTTCCTGGACCGTCCGAACCGGTTTGTCGCCCACGTGGAACGGGACGGCCATGCCGAGACCGTTCACGTCAAAAACACCGGGCGGAATCGGGAACTCCTTGTGCCTGGTGCCGAGGTCTACTTGAGTGCCGCCTCCAATCCGAACCGCAAGACCCGCTATGACCTCATCGCAGTCCGCAAGCAAAATGGTGTGCTTTTTAACATTGACAGTTCTGCTCCGAATCGCGTGACTGCCGAGTGGCTGCAGACCCGCGGTTTTGACATTGTCCGTCCGGAATACCGTTATGGAGAATCCCGTCTGGACTTCTACATGGAGCGCGCCGGGGAGCCCTGGCTCCTGGAGGTCAAGGGCTGCACGCTGGAGGTGGACGGCATCGGCTACTTCCCAGACGCCCCCACAGTGCGCGGTACCCGGCATCTTACGGAATTGACCCGTGCGGCGCAGGAAGGGTATCATGCCGGCATCTGCTTCGTGACCCAAATGGACGGCGTCACAGAGGTCCGTCCCAATGGGAGAACGGACCCGGAATTTAGCACTGCTCTGGAAAAGGCCCGTTGCGCCGGCGTCCACATCATGGCACTCAGCTGCCATGTGGAGCCGGACTCCATCATTCCGCTGACCGGAAGAGAGGTATAAATTTTCATGCTCTGTAAAACATTTTTGATAGGGTGTGCCGTTGCCATCGTCGGCATCGTCCTCTCCCTGCTCGTCTGCTCCTTTGCCCAGAAGAAGAACAGTGTTCCGCTAATGATCGTTGGAGCAATCTGTGTGCTCCTGACCTGCTTTGGTACCCTTGGTATCGGCATGGTCCAGCGTGCGGAGACGAACCGGGTCAACCAGTATGCCTATGCCTGGCAGAGAGAACTCTACAGCGGCATTGCAAAGAGCGACACGTCGGAAGAGGCCAAGGCCTTTGCGAAAAAGGAAGTCATCAAATACGAGGCCGGGTATGAGAAGCTCCATATTGATGATGGCCGTGTGGCGCCCAAGCACCGCAGACCGCATCCACGCGTACATATGGAGTATGGAAAATGGGCTCCCGGTGAGACCGTCAATGTCTATATCCTCTACAACAATGAGGCCAAGTCCTACATGCAGAAAGTCACCCTGAAATAGTTTGAATTCCACTGGAAAGTAGTGTATACTATCATGTGTTGCGCGGCTATAGCGCAGCTGGATAGCGCGCATGACTCCGACTCATGAGGTCGAGGGTTCGAATCCCTCTAGCCGTACCAGAGGCCCGCTGAAGACCAGTTTCTGATCTTCAGCGGGCCTCTTTTCTCTCGGGGTTCCCGGCACCTTTTCGTGTCTCTTAAGGGCCTTTTCAGCGGAGAACGATATACTTGAACATATTGGCGGATAATTCCACCTCAATTGTTCACATTTCCCGACTCGACTTTGCGACGGGAGAAAACTATAATATTAATCAAATTCATCCAATATAACTGGTTATGGAGGATAAAAATCTTATGAAAAAACTACTGGCAGTCATCCTGTCCCTTGCTGTTGCCTGTGCGTGTGCGGTGCCTTCTTTTGCCGCCATCAAATGGGACAGCCTCATTCCCAATCAGGGAAATTCGGGCAAAAAGAATCCCCAGGTGGCCACTGCCGTTGCCAAACCCACGAACCCGGATCCCGCGGCATCTACAGAACCTACCACCAGCACGGTGGACGTCCTCGTGAGCGGAATGTTTGACAATATTGACCGGAATCAGATCCTGAACCGCATAAATCAAATCCGAAAAGAGGCCTATGAGGAGCATCTCGTCTCCACCTATGTCCCGGTACAGTGGTCCTCTGACATGGAGGCCATTGCTACTCAGCGCGCTGTAGAGTCCATGATGAGCGCCAACAGCACCCATACCCGTACCGACGGTTCTGTCTGGTATACCGCGGACCATGACGGCGTTGAGCCGGACGGAGAGAACCTGGACTGGGGCCGCACCGCCATGGACTCCATTGAGTACTGGTATCAGAGCAAGCAGACGTACATGGAGACCCAGGACGCTGCGCAGGCTGGAAACTATATCAACCTTATTAACCCCTCTTACAAGTACATTGGCCTCCGGAACTTCTCTGTGGGCGAGGGGACCATCCGTCGCTGCACCTGCCTGGAGTTCTCCAAGGCGGATGACCTTCCCACCGGTCCCTACGGCACGGCTGGCACTTCCACCGAGCAGGTTACTGTTCTGAAAAAGAATCTGACCTATCACCTGAACGGCGCAAGTTCTACTGCAGTTGGTAAGCGGATCCGTTATGAGGTTGTAGGTTACTATGCGGATAATGACGCAGACGCCTACAACGGCACCTTCACGGTAAGCCTGAAGGACAAGCCGACTTGGAAGAGCAGCAACCCGAGTGTCGCCACCATCAGCGAGGACGGAATCCTCACCGCACTGGACGCTGGAACGACAACCGTTTCGGGTACAGTGAATGGCAAGACCGTGGGCAAGAAGGTCACAGTATCGTAAAAGTCATAATAATAGAAATGATGTTGAGCGCTCAGGAATGGGCGCTCAATTTTTTTGCTTTTTGGGGACAGGGGGGAGGCCACTTCGGTCAAACTGCCTTATCTTGCATGGCTTGGTCTGAAATTGTGGCCTCTCGGCCTTCTTAATGTTGGCGATTCAGTCTGATGTGACCACAAACTTCGGTCAAATTCGAAATTCTAGCTTCCAAATACTGAAATTCAGTCTAAGCCATCTTTCTACCTCTATTTGACTGAAAAAATTTGAGACCATAGCAGGAAAATAAGGTTGGTTTGACTGAAATTCAGACTGGCTGGGCCAGATTTTTCAGTATTAGAAGAAAATTGGAAGAGAATGGACTGAATCGCCCCGCAAAAAACAAAAAACACCCGCTGCAGGCGCCTCCCGACACCCGCAGCGGGTCAAAATAATATTGATTACGAAAGCCTTACGCCTTCTTCAGCGTGTCCCAGCTGATCTTCAGCCGGGCATCCAGATACTGGCCGTTGAACTCCTTGACGCTGGGCGATACCTTGATGGGAATGTAGGTCGCCTTCTTGTAGACCGGGAAGGAGAGAGAGGACGGGTTACCCTTTTTGTCCCGGGAAAGGACATTGGCCTGAGACCAGCCGCTGCCGTTGTAGACCTTCATCTTGATGAGGGCGGCGCTCTGCTTGCCGTAGGTCATGGGGTGGGTGTAGATGGTCATGGTCATCTTGCCGTTGTTGACACGGAGTTTAGCCGTGTGGCTGAGGGCGGGGTTGCACATGGAGGCCTTGTTCTTGTCGGCCTGCCAGAAGTTGACAGTGACTTTATAGCTGCCGTTTTTTACGGAACTGCCCTTGGCCATGGCGGCGACGGAACATGTCAGTGCCATGAAGGTCAGAGCCATGAGGACGGCGATGATTTTTTTCCAGGTTCTTTGCAAGAGGATACACCCTTTCTGTAGAAAGTATATCTACTATTCTATTAGGCGTACCGTAATTGTCAAATGGATAGGCCGCGGAAAGCTGTAAATACAGGAAGATGCGCAGCGGAGCCGAGGCCTCGCCGCGCATCTTCTGCATGGGTCATATTATGATTTCAAAAGACAGGTTATGCCTTTTTCAGGGTGTCCCAGCTGATCTTGAGCCGGGCATCCAGATAGGTGTTACCCATCTGTTTGACGTGGGGATTGACCTGGATCGGAATGTAGGTGGTCTTCTTGTAGACCGGGAAAGAGAAAGCGGAGGGGTTGCCCTTCTTGTCGCGGGATACGACTCTGGCCTGGGTCCAGCCCTTGCCGTTGTAGACTTTCATCTCCTGCAGAGCAGCGCTCTGCTTGCCATAGGTCATGGGGTGGGTGTAGATGGTCATGGTCATCTTGCCGTTGTTGACGCGGAGCTTAGCGGTCTTGTTCAGAGAGGGGTTCGACATGGATGCCTTGTTCTGGTCTGCTTTCCAGAAATTTACGGTGACTTTATAGGTTCCATTCTTAATAGACTGGCTCTTTGCCATAACACCGGTGCAGCCGATGAGTACCATAGTCATAACGGCCATGAGGATGGCCAGTACTTTTTTCATTTTGTTCTTCAAAAATAACATCCTTTCCGAAAATTCTCCGGGAGCCGTGCTCCCTCTGCGCCGGGTTCCGCCGGCAACATCTAATATTCTAGTTTTGTGAAATCTGGTGTCAACGCAGTTTGGGACGCCTGTGCAACAATGGAAAATCCACGTAGATATGCGAATTTCTTCTCGAATTGGCGATTCACTTTTCGAAAATAGTTAGACTAGTGCAACAAGAAAGTTAGTTAAAGGTAATTGAATACCCGGGCCGGGGATTTTACACTTTAAGCACAATCGCAACAAAACCCCAGGAGAATCCAAGAGAGGAGTCCCATGTCAGAAAAGAAGTCCTATTTTCAGAAATTTCAGGTGAGGGATATCGTCTTCCTCGCCATCGTATCCGCCATTGCTCTGGTGACATGCGGCGTCATGCCGTTAGTCATCCCGTATCTGACCGTCATCTTCGGAATTACCCAGCTGGTCACCGGACTGCAGCTGTCCCTGTTCTATGCCATCGGTCTGGCAAAGGTGCGTAAACCCGGCTCGCTGTTGATCATGACTCTGTTCACCGGCCTTATCCAGCTTGCCATGTCGCCGCCCATGTTTATTACCACAATCGTAACCGGAGTCATCTCGGAACTCCTGGTCGGGCTCATTTTCCATGGATACGAGAAGGATGGCGCCGTCTTCTTCGGTGCAATGATCGTCACACCACTGACGCTGCCCTTTAACTACCTCTACAATCTCTGGTTCGGCAAAAAAGCTCTCGCCGCTGTGGCTGCCAAGTCCGTTGGTATGACGATCGGAATGTCTGCGGCGGTCATTGCCGTGTCCGCACTGGGTGCGTTCCTTGGCATGAAAATTTTCCGGGAACTCCAGAAATCGGGGGCGCTGAAGAAGTGAGTGAAAACCTGACTGCAAAAAATCCCATCTATCCTCTGTTCGGCGTGCTGACCACCCTGATCTTGTTCTTCGGCGGCATGGCGCTGGCGGAGGATCCGAACTGCCTCTGGCTTCTGCTGGGGGCTTTTGGTCTTTTTCTGGTGTTTGGTTATTGGCGTGCGTGCATCGCCATGATCCCATTCACCGCCATCATGGCCCTGGTGTTCTGCGGTGTGACGTGGGCCGCCACAAAGGACCCGGAACAGACGCGATACGCCTTTAACCGCATTCTCGCACTCTGCGTCGCCATCATCCCAGGCCTCGGCATGCCGGTGGAGGATCTGACCCGGAACCTGACAGCGCTGCACTTTCCCCGCATGCTGGTGCTCGGCATGATGATCACGTTCTCGTTCTTCCCCATGCTCCGGGATGAAGTGCGGCGAATCCGGGAGGCCATGCGCACCCGCGGCGCCGGAAATCCGCTGCGTCCGGCGGTGTTCTACCGGGCTTTTCTCATCCCGCTCATCATGCGGCTCGTCAACATCTCGGACACACTCTCCCTCTCAGTGGAGACCCGTGGATTTGACCGGGAGTCGGAGTGCTCCGTCTACCATCCCATCCGCATTAAAGCGCGGGATATCATCTTCCTGGTCCTCCTCGCGGCCGGGATCGGAACGGCGGTGATCCTGTGACGGCCCTCGAACTGAAAAACGTGACATTCACCTATGAGTCCGCCGGGGAGCCGGTGCTCCGCAATGTCAATTTCCATGTGGAACACGGCGAGGTAGCCCTCTTGGCAGGCTTTTCGGGGGCGGGCAAGAGCACGGTCCTCCGAATCCTCTCAGGCATTATCCCGGGCACCATACCCGGCACCATGACGGGCGATGTACTGGTGGACGGCGAATCCTACACCGGGAAAAACATCGGCGCCTTCTGCCGGAAAGTTGGTGTCATCCTCCAGAACGCCGATGAACAGATCATCCGCCGGAGCGTGGAGGATGAGATCGCTTTTGGCTGTGAGAATCTGGCGTTTCCTCCGGAAAAAATTGCCGAGCAAGTGCAGGAGACCTGCAATCTCATGAAGCTTTCACCCCAGTGGAAGCCCCGAAAACTCTCCGGCGGCCAGAAGCAGCGCCTCCTCACGGCCTGTGTCCTCGCCATGGGGCAGAAGATTCTCATCATGGATGAGCCCCTGGCCAATCTGGACCGGGAGGGCGCGGAACTCGTCATGGAGCTGGCGCGGAAGCTTGCCCATGAGGAGAACTATGCGGTCCTGATCGTAGAGCATCGGCTGGATGTGGTGCTGCCATATGCCGATGCGGTGTGGAATATCATAGATGGCTGCATCGCCCAGACGCGGGAGACCCCAGAGAACGCGATCTTGCCGGACCCCTGCGGACCGTTTTTGGGAGAGCAGGACATTCTCCAGGTGCAGAACCTCGCTTTTTCGGTGAAACGCCGGGCAATTTTGGAGGATGTGACATTTTCCGCCAAGCGGGGAGAGCGCCTACTGCTCCTCGGGGAGAACGGATGCGGAAAGACCACGCTGCTTCGGTGCCTGGCCAGATTGAACAAGCCGTCCGGCGGCTCCGTCCAGTGGGATCTCCAGAAAAAGGACTGGTTTCGGCACATGGGTGTGGTCTATCAGAACCCGAACTATCAGCTCTTTATGCCCACCGTGGAGCGGGAAATCTGGTTTGGGTGCCGGTCGGAGGAGCGGACGGAAGAGGTGCTTGAGGCATTTCGGCTGAAAGAGATTGCGCAGCGTCACCCGCAGTCTCTCTCGGAGGGACAGAAGCGCAGGGTCTCCATTGCCGCCGTTGTTGCCTCTTCCCCGGAGGTTCTCCTTCTGGATGAACCCACGGTGGGGCAGGACTACCGCGGGCTCATGGAACTGGTGGATATCCTGAACTCCTGGCACGAGAAAAACGGCACCACGCTCATCACGGTGACACACGATCACCGCTGCGCCGATGCCCTCTGTGACCACGCTCTGTTGCTCGCAGATGGTAAAATTCAGAACGAGGGCGGCAAGGAACTGACAAAAATACATTTTTGTTCAGATTAATTTAAATGTTTTTGGATATACTGTTTCCATATTCGGAAAAGAGGGAACTGTATGCGCAAAATTCTTGCCGTTCTCATGGCACTTCTCACTGTGGCATCCCTAGCCATCGGGGTCTCCGCAGCAAAGAGGGCGGACATGTCCGGTTACAAGCTTTTGAAGGATCCGGACCACGTTTTCATCTCCGTCTCCCCGGCGGAAGTGCAGAAAATGCAGAAGAGCAAGAAGACTTTCGTTCTCTACTGCGGCAGGAGCACCTGCCCGCACTGTTACCAGGCTGTTCCGGTTCTCAACGACGTCGCAAAAAAGAACCGCTCCAAGGTCTATTATGTGGATGTCACGCAGCCCGGTTACCTGGCCTCCCTCATGAAAATGTTCCCGGAATATGTAAAACTTGACGAGCAGGGCAAAGACCACTTCTACGTTCCTCAGGTGTTTTTCCTGAAACAGGGGAAGGTCGTCTATAATGTCCTGGGCGCCGCAAAGGGGTATAACCCCAGTCGGGACGGGAATCTAGGCGGGAAGCAGAAGGCCGCCCTCGCCGCGAATTATCAGAAGGGGTTTCAACAGATAGCCTGAAAGTTGTCTGTTCGAACTATATATGGTATAATTTACCAGAACACTTTAATTCTTTAGTGAAAGGAAGTACCCATTATGTCTAAGAAAGTTCTTGCAGTAATGCTCTCCGTTATTCTCGCAGTTGCCATCGCAGCCGTTCCGGCTTCCGCTGGTCTCCTCGACTTCTTCTCTGGCGCCACCAAGGTTGCTGAGGAGTCTTCTGAGGGCGCTGCTCCGTCTGAGAATGAAGTTGCTCAGAATGTTGAGACTGACACTGCTGCATAAGTTTTAACTTGTTAAAAATAACCGCTCCCGGTTTACCGGGGGCGGTTATTTTGTTAATCCTTGGTAAATCGGTGCATTTCCCGTCCCGAATAGGCTATAATGGGCATTGGAATCATTCCGGAAAGGAAGTGTCAAAATGGAAAAAGAGAAAAAGGGGAACGGCAAGAAGATTGCCTGGACCATCGTGTGCGTTGTTCTGGTCATTGTCGCCGTTCTGCTCATCATCTTCGGCGCCAGAGCCAATAAAAAACACCGCGAGGACTACTTCTGCCAGTATGCAAAGCAGTTCAGCAGCAGTGAGGTGGCCGGCGGAGACAAAATGATCGTTGTGGGTCACCGCGGACTGCCGTCTCAGGCCCCGGAGAATACGCTCCCATCCTATGTGGAGGCCGCCAAGCACGGCATCAAGTTTGTGGAGAACGACATCATGCCCACAAAGGACGGTGTCTGGGTCGTCAGCCACGACGACAACCTGGTCCGCATGACTGGCTATGACGGGGAAATAGAGGACATGACCCTGAAAGAGGTCCAGAGCCATCCGCTCACCGAGGGCGCCAACATCAAGCAGTATCCGAACCTGGTCACCCCGACCTATGAGGACTGGCTGAAGACCCTCAAGAAGTACAATCTCTATCCTGTCATTGAAATCAAGACTGATAGTGAGGATGCCAACTACCGCGAGGTCATTGATCTTCTCAAGAAGTATGATCTCTACGACCAGGCCACCATCATCTCCTTCGAGGAGGAGCCCATGGAAATCATCCGCTCCTTTGACAAGACCGTCAAAATGCAGTGGCTCTCCGACTATATGGATCAGGACGCCATCGACTTCGCCAAGAAGCTCGGCAACTGCGGTCTGGACATTGACTACAACGACATCATGAAGCACCCGGATATGGCCAAAAAGGCTGTTGCAGAGGGTCTGGTTCTGAATACCTGGACTGTGGATGATAAGGACATTGCATCGCAGGCTGTCAAACTCGGCTGTACTTTTGTGACGTCCAACTGCATTCTCCCGGATGCCGCCAATAAGAAATACACGGCGAAATTTGCCGCAGATTATATCAAATAAAGGGGAAAATGAAACATGAAGAGAACATGGAGAGGGGTAATCTCCCTGATCATGTCACTTGCCCTGCTGCTGTCTGTCTGCATTGCGGTCCCGGCCTATGCCGCCGACCCCATCAGCCAGATCAAGGAGTCCAGTGACATTAAGAACAAGAAGCAGCGCAGCATTACCGAGGTCAACAACGCCGACGACGTCATTCTCGTTGCCCATCGCGGCCTTGGCACCGAGGCACCGGAGAACACGCTCCCGGCCTACGAGCTCGCCGCAAAGAAGGGCTTCAAGTATGCGGAGACCGACATCCAGGCCACGAAGGACGGCGTCTGGGTCGTCAGCCATGACAGCAACTTAAAGCGCATGACGGGTTATGACGGGGAAATTGCCGACATGACCCTCGCTGAGGTCCAGTCCCATCCCATCACAAACGGTGCCAATGTCGACAAGTATCCGGGTCTCGTCACCCCGACGTTTGACGACTTTATCCGCACCTGCAAGGAGAACGACTTAAACCCGGTCGTGGAAATCAAGTGCTATGGACTCGACAAGCCCTATCAGGCCATTCTGGATACCCTGAACAAGTATGACATGAAGGACCGCACCATCATCATCTCGTTCTACACCCAGCCTCTGGCCTCCGTCCGTGCCCTTGACCCGGACGTACACATGCAGTATCTGTCCAACACCATGAGCACCCGCGTCATTCTCAACGCAAAGCTCCTTCAGAACTGCGGCATAGATGTTCTACAGTACGGCCTCCTCGCAGCACCGCTCACCAGCAACGCCGCCCATCTCGCGGGCGTGGAGATGAATGCCTGGACCGTGGACGACCCGACCATTGCCTCTCTTCTGGTTTTCGTGGACAAGCCCGAATACATTACCACCAACACATTAATGCCGGCGCAGAACTGACATTTTGCTCAAAAAATTGCCGTCTCCGGTCTCCCGGGGGCGGTTTTGTTATATAATGGCACCATAAACTTTCTAAGGAGGCGGCCCATGGACAGCGGTACCAAGGTCCTGTTTTTTGACATTGACGGGACCATCATGACATTTTCCTATACCATCCCGGAGTCCACGGTGTGCGCCATCCAGCGGGCGAGGGCGGACGGCAATATTTGCATCATCTGCTCCGGGCGGCCGGTTGCCCATGTGGACCCCCAGGTGCGGGCCATTGGCTTTGACGGCTTTGTCTGCTCTTGCGGCATGCACGTTGTGCTGGGGGAGAAGGACCTCTTTCACGCCTCTGCCACACCGGAAATCACCAGAAAGACCATTGCCCTCGCCCGTGCCAGTGACTCCGACGTCATCTACGAGAATGAAGATGGTATGTTCTTTGACCGGACCCGCCCGTTGAACGACTATATGAGGACTTCCCGAGACCATTTCGGCGGGGTGGGTCTCAATGTGGACGGGGACATTGATGCCCCGGACTATGCCTTCGACAAGATCTTCTGTTGGACTCGGCCGGAGAACCCCAACTGCGGGGAATTTCTGGACTTTCTAAATGAAAATTTTCATGTGATCGGCCGCGGCGAGGAGACCTTTGAGGTCGTGGCACCGGGCTGCTCCAAGCGGACCGGCATGGAGAAAATGCTCTGTGCGCTGGACCTGCCCTGGGAGAACACCTACGCCTTCGGGGACGGCCTCAACGACTTGGATATGCTGGACTTCGCCGGCCACAGTATTGCCATGGGCAACGGGCGAAGCGAGGTCAAGGAGCGGGCGGATTATATCACCGCTGACATTGAAGAGGACGGTCTGGCTTTGGCGATGGAGCACTTTGATTTAATCTGAGACCGCTATTAAAATGAAAAGTGAATCGCCCACGAAAAAAAGCATGCTGCAAGGTAAGCAGCATGCTTTTCTAATGGTCGTAATTTGAAATTACAGGAGTCCGGCGTTTCCGAGGGCGTTCTTCGTGACGACTGCGAGGACGACACCGATGATCATACCGATGGTGGAACCGCAGAGGTTAACGATGAGCTGATATTTCCAGTCCACCTTATCCTTGTTCTGGATGGGGAGAATGGTGTACCAGATACTGGAGAAGACCGAACGCATGGGGTTCATGGACCATCCGGTGTTGCTGTAGGTAAGGGCAATCCAGATGATGCAGCCGAGGGTGATGACGAACTGGCCGACCATGCCGGTTGCGCCGATGGCGTTGGTAGCGGCGAAGGAGCCCATTGCCATGTTCGGGGTGGCCGGAGCGTTGTGCATGAGGCCGATGAAGAGGATGTAGATGAACATTGCGGATGCCATCAGCTCCTGCAGGAAGTTGACGGGGATATCCATTTTCACCGGATAGGCGGCGAAGATTCCGCGCTTGGAACCCTCTACGGTGTCCTTAAAGTTGTTGAAGAAGAAGATCCAGACAATAAGGACAGCAATTCCTGCGGCGAGGAACTCCATGAGGAGGAGCATGCCGAACTGGGCGCCGGTGATGCCTCCCATGATGAGCAGGCCGAGAAGAACGGCCGGGTTGAGGGCAGCCGGACCACCGAGGGCCGCAGCCACCATGACACCGAGGGCGAGGGAGCTGCCCCAGGCGAATGCCGCTTCCAGAGTGGTGGAGCGGTTTTTGTTGACAGCAGTGTCCTTCAGAGCGAGCTGGGCGCTGAAGGCGTAACCGCCGGCAAGGAAGATGATAGATCCGATTAACTCGGACAGACAGTACAGGACTGACATATGATTCTCCTTTCCACGCTATTCCCAAGTGGACAGGCTCGAGACTGCAGATGACGGGCCCAGCCGAAAAGGGATAACAAAAAGCCACGAAGAGGATTTTGGCTTTTTAGTAATTTTAACATATCCACTGGAGACAGTGTGTGAGATTTCAAAAAATATTGCATTTTTTCAACAAGGTATAGTACTTTGTCCAATTGGCTGTCCGACAAATCAATGTATAATAATTTAGAACAATAGGAAAATGAATATGGGGGAATTTTAACCATGAAAAGGAGCGGGGAAGACCGCCGGATCATCAAGACGCGGAGAGCTCTCCACGAGGCCATGATCCGTCTGTTGAAAACCACGAAGCTGGAGAATATGACTGTCACCATGCTCTGCAATGAGGCCAATGTCAGCCGTTCCGCATTCTACGACCACTATTCTGTCCCGGAGGACTGTTTCAATGAGATAGCCCAGGAGACAAATGAGCAAATAGTGGATCGCTTCCAGAACACCGACATGCTGAGCTTTGAGGAGTTCACCGACATCTATTTCCACTATGTGAAGGAGCATCAGGAAATTTTCCGCACAATGTTCGCCATGAACGTCAACAACCCTGCCCTGCAGCAGAGCCTCGGATTTTTCCAGGACTACCTCTACCGCATGGTACCCAACTATCCTCAGTACCCGGACCTCTACACGAAGTTCCTGCTCTACGGATACAAGGGTGTCGTCTCCGACTGGCTGGAGAACGGCTGCAAGGACGACTACCATGACATCTCCGACATTATGCGCAAAATTTTCTACCTGCTGGAAAATTCGGATCGTGTGGATCAGTTTTGATCCGGCTTTGGGAACCAAAAGAAGTGCCGCAAGAGGGTAACTCTTGCGGCACTTCTTTTTGATGCGGGGACCAGCAGGTTTGGGCGGTTGCCTTACGGAATTTAACTGCAAACCATATTTATTAAATCAATTGCAGTTAACCAGCCATGGCGGCAGCAGGAAAAATTAACTGTAAAAAGGCGTTCGGAGAACAAATGCAGTTAATGCGCCGCCTGCCGCCAGAGAAATTTAACTGCAAACTATATTTTTTTAATCAATTGCAGTTAATCCGCAATGGCGGCAGCAGGAAAAATTAACTGCAAGATGGCGTTCGGAGAACAAATGCAGTTAACGCGCCACATGCCACCAGAGAAAATTAACTGCAAACTATATTTTTTTAATCAATTGCAGTTAATCCGCAATGGCCGCAGCCAGAAATTTAACTGCAAAAGGCCATGTGAAGAACGAATGCAGTTAATGTGTCGCAGACTACGGAAATATTTTAACTTCAAAATGGGAGAAATGGATGGAATGCAGTTAAATCGCCCCCGGCGGCGCAAAAAAGACCGCACCCACCGGATGCGGCCCACCTTATCATACTTATTAAAATTAAAAATTTACTTCCGTCACGCGCCAGCGCTGGTCGCGGAACCGGAGAATGACATTGCTGTCCTTCGTCCCGAGCCGGAAAGCACCACCACTCAGAACCGTGTTGAACAGATCCGTTGCCGTGACAGCGCTGCGGAGCTGTTTGCTTAGGAGCTCGTCTGTGGTGTAGGTGTCCTCCAGATCCTGTGCACTGCGAACCCACTTGCCGTTGACCTTCAGGGGAAAACGGCAGTACTCCGCGAAGGAGGAGATGTCGGCCTCGCCGCTGAGGCAGAGGATGACGGCGGCCGCGCTGTCCATGGCGCCCTGGTTGCGGAATTTCGGGCGTGCGCTCATGATTTCCTGGGCGATGAAGCCATTCCCGGATGTCTTATAGGTGACTTCACAGCCATTGCCAACCTCCATGTCCAGCTTTTCTACTGTACCGGAATTTACGGCAAAGCGCATGGCTTTTCCGCCCTCCGACTGCAGCGTGAACTGGCTTGCTGAGGCGTCCAGAATGATACCGAGAACCCGGTACTGATTTGTTTTTCCCGTGGATTTTGAGTGGCTGTCGTCAATAAGAGCAGCCTGAGAACGGCGCGCGATGGACTGGCGATTCCTCTCGGCCACGGACTGCTTATCATTGATGCTGTCAGCACCACAGGCACTGAGAACTCCTGCAATAAGCGCCAGAAGCAGGAGGACAGACAGCAGCTTTCGTCCTGTCATTTTCATGGGACTCACCTCTACCTTACTATTTTGTGAGATATGCATGTCCAATATAGGCGGTACAAATCCAGTATAAATTAAGAAAAAACAACTTTCAATTCTTTCTTTTTCCCCTATAATTTAGTTGTAGTAATCTTTGTGTGGAGGTAGTTCTCATGATCAATTCCGCAATCAGCAAGCTCACGGCCGGGGAGGACCTGACCTTCGCCGAGGCGGAGCAGGTGGTAGACGAAATCATGGATGGCGAGTGCTCGGATGTGGCCATCAGTTCCTTCCTCACGGCGCTCTCCTGCAAGGGTGCCACTATTGATGAGATCACCGGCTGCGCCAAGGGCATGCGAATCCACTGCGAGAAATTCCTGAGTGACGAGCCAGTGCTGGAAATTGCCGGTGCCGGTGAAGAGCCGGAAGGCATGTTCAGCATTTCCACCGCGGCAGCTTTTGTCTGTGCGGCGGCGGGTGTGCCGGTGGCAGAGCACGGTGAGCGCGCTGTGTCTGACCGCTATGGCGCCGCTGAGGTGTTGGAGGCACTGGGTGCCAAGCTCTCGGTCCCCTCCGAGGTCTCAGAGCGCATGCTGCAGGAAATTGGATTTTGCTTCCTGTTTTCCCAGAATTACCACCAGTCCATGAAGTATGTGACCCCTGTGAGAAAGGATCTCCCCATCTCCACCGTCTTTGATATCCTGGGACCTCTTACGAATCCTGCCGGTACGACCATGCAGCTCATGGGCGTCTCCAGGGAATCTGAGGTGGAGCCGCTGGCCCGGGTCATGGTGAATCTCGGTGTCAACCGCTGCATGGTGGTATGCGGCGCCGACAAGTTTGACGGCATCTCTGTCAGCGGGCCAACCAAGGTATGTGAATATCTGGGCGGCAAGTTCTCCACGAAGGAATTCACACCGGAACAGTTCGGCTTCTCCGCCAGCAAGCCGGCGGAACTTATCGTTGGTTCCCCGGAGAACAATGCATCGCTCATGCATGCGGTCTTCACCGGAGAGGAGAAGGGGGCCGCCCGTACGGCGGTGCTCTTGAATGCGGCTGCTGCTCTGCGCATTGCCCGCGGCATCTCCATGGAGGAGGGAATCCAGCTGGCCGCCGGCACCATCGACAGCGGTGCGGTGGAGAAAAAGCTCAATGATTTTGTACGTCTCTCCAACGGGGAATAATCGATAGCAATCAAGCGGGAGCTGTGTCACCTGGGTGGTGGCATGGCTCCTTTTTTGGCGATGGACGATTGGCACATATCATTGCAAAATAATAGGACGATAGGCAGTAAATTGTCCACTAACTTTTGCGGGCTTTGTCTAATAATTAATTTACCTTAAATTTTCCTTAAATTTCCTTGCCATGGCTGTTACTACCACTTACAATAAAACTAGAAAGGGGGAGCAGTTATGACAAACGAGCTTTTGGAAAAATTTACGGGAAACATGCTGGAGGAGTCATTTCAGATTCGGACGTTCGCCGGTATCAAGAGCGCCAATCGCTGGCTGCTCGCCCAGAAAAACATTGAGGTGCTCTCGTTTCATGTAGGTCGCCTGTTTCGGATCGGCCCGGGGAAAATGGTTCCGGGGAGAGTCACCATTGCCTATCGCACCAAGGCAGAGGACAGCGGCACCTACTATGGTATAAGCAAGGGTCTGGAGTACTGCTATGACGGCGACGAGCTCAAGCACTCTCTGGATGTTGCCTGGAAGCACTGCTACCCAAATCTGCAGCATGTCAGTGACCAGGAGGAGCTCTGCCGGGGCATTCGCACCGAACATCGAAAATATTATCTGCTCTATGAGGCACCGCGTGCCAAGGACGGCTGTGAGGATGTGCTTGTTGAGACACAAAATGTCTTTAAAGAGGAAAATCACAGCGGACAGGCGGCACGGAAATATCAAATCATGCAGTTCCTGACCATCCTCTTTACGGTGCTGTTTACCGGAATTTGGTATGGCGCCACCCGGGGTGCATTTGCTGCATCGCCCACCATTGTGCGGCTCTGCAGCGTGTTTATGTACTGCTTTGATGGCCTGCTGTTTGGGCAGTGGCTCTATCAGACGGTTCTGCTTTTGAAAAAGCAGAGAAAATAAATCAGAATTTTTCTGTAATTTTCGGGATGTATTGCTTCTCTCGCAATACATCCCTTTTTATTTTAACAGGCACGGCACCCCGCTTTTGTGTTATATTGTATTCAGGAAACTGAAAGGGAAGAGGAACTGCGACATGCTCTCTGAAACTATCATGAAAAAGCTCCGTCCTCTCACGGAGGAAGAGGAAATCATCCTGCACGGAACTCATGAAATTGATTTTGACCATTATCGCGGAGAAAAAGCCTCCGACAATGTGGTCCGGAGCAAGGAACTGCTGGCAAACAGCAAGCAGATCGACGTCAATATCCATCCCCGTTTTGCCTATTTCCCGAAACATACCCACGACTATGTGGAAATCGTATACATGTGCAGCGGCTCCCTCGTCAACTATGTTAACGGGGAGCGTATTCTGCTGGAAGAAGGGGACCTCCTGCTTCTCGGCAAAGGTGCCATCCATGAGGCGGAGGCTGCCGGTGAGGACGACATTGCCGTCAACATCATCATCGTGCCCGAGTTCTTAGGGGACACCTTGGACCTTGTGGGCACGGACGACACCCCACTTCGGGAATTTCTGGTCGGTTTCCTCTCCGACGAGGAGAACACGACGCCCTACCTCTACTTTGCGGTGGCGGACGTGGAACCGGTTCAAAACTGTGTGGAGAACCTCGTGTTCTCGCTGATGTCGGACACTTCCAACAAGCGAAAAATAAATCGCACCACTCTAGCCCTGCTCTTCATGAATCTCATGAACTGCACGGACCGCCTGCAGTACCAGTCCAAAGAAAACACCATCATCATGTACACGCTGCGCTACATTGAGAACCACTTTGTGGACGGCAGCCTCTCGGAGCTCGCAGAACTTCTGCAGTATGACCAGAGCTGGCTGTCCCGGGAAATCAAAAAGTATTCCGGGAAAAACTTTGTGGAGCTCCTGCAGCAGAGGAGACTGGCCGAGGCGGTATTTTATCTTGAGAACACCGACAAAAAAATAGATGACATTGCCGTCTCCGTGGGGTATGAGAACTTGAGCTACTTCTATAAGCTCTTCCGGACCACTTATGGCGTCTCCCCGCGGACCTTCCGTAAACAGCATGAGAAGGTAAGGCAGTCTTAACATATATAGGAGACTCACTCTATGACAGAGGATACCCTGGTCAAACTGCGCCCGCTCTCGGAGGAGGAGCGGGAAATCAAGGCCGGTAAGTGGATCGCCAACCCGAATCTCTTCTCCCCGAACCCGGAGAGTCAGGTGACCATCCGAAAGTATTCCCGCTTCTTTCCATGTCCCCAGCACACGCTGCGGGAGGTCGAGGCGGTTTATATGTGCAGCGGCAGCACCGTGCACTTTGTAAATAACCGGGAAATCGTACTGCGGGCCGGTGACCTGCTCTTTATGGGAACCGGTGCGGATCACCGCATGCGTGCTCCCGGCGAGGACGACATCGCCGTCCACTTCACCATCCTGCCGGAATTTTTTGAAAAGACCATTCCCTCTGAGGGCACACCGCTCTCGGAGTTCCTTGGAAGTTGTCTTCGGAATCCGGAAACGCCCACCTCCTTTCTATATTTTGCGGCGGGGGATCTGCCGGAGGTCCAGAATCTGTGTGAAAATCTCGTCCGGTCTCTGCTGACACCGGCACCGAATCGCCGAAGCATCAACCAATACACTATGGGAGTTCTTCTCCTGAACCTGCTGAACTGTACGGACCGAATGCGGTATCAGACGCGGGAGGAGTACCACATGGTCTTCATTCTCCGCTACGTGGAGAACAACTATGTGGACGGCACTCTGAAAGAGCTCTCCCAGCTGCTCCAGTATGACCCGAGCTGGCTGTCCCGGGAAATCAAGAAGTGGACCGGGAAACGGTTCATGGAGCTGCTCCAGCAGAAACGGCTCTCTCAGGCCGCTTTTCTGCTGCGGACCACGGATATGCACATTGACGACGTGGCCCTGAGTGTCGGCTACGAGAATATGAGTTACTTTTATCGGCTTTTTCGCGGTGTCTATGGGGAATCTCCCAGGGCTTACCGCTGTGAACACACTGACCCGTCATCCCACTAACTCGGATGGCGGGCTTTTCTTGTCTCTCTTTTGCGACAAAAGTTCGAAAAAACTGAGCATAACTCACAAAAAGTTTTCAGATTATTCCCCTCAAAATGTGATAAAATTGAATAAGTAAGATTATTACCGGGGGAAATGACAATGAAAATCGGATTTATCGGACTGGGTACCATGGGCGCTCCCATGTGTACCAATATATTGAAAAAGCACGACGACACGGTATATGTCTTCAACCGTACCGCCGAAAAAATGGAGCCCCTTGTGAAGATGGGGGCAGAGGGCTGCAAGACCATTCCGGAACTGGCGGAGAAGTCGGACCTCATCTTTACCATGGTCACAAACTCCACGGACTCCGAGGAGGTCTATGACACCATGATCCCAGTACTGAAAAAGGGGAAGGTCTGTGTGGACATGAGTACTATAGACCCCGGTGTCTCAGTTGCCATCTCGGACCGGGTCAAGCAGACAGGGGCGGAGTTCCTGGACTGCCCAGTGGTCCGTTCCCAGCCGGATGCGGTCAAGGGAACACTCGGCATCTATGTGGGCGGCAACAAGCGCACTGCTCAGAAAATCCTGCCGTATCTTCTCTATATGGGGGACAAGGTCATGTATATCGGCTTTAACGGTGCCGGTCTTATTATGAAAGTCTGCCACAACGCCCTCATGTCGCAAATCCAGAACGGCGTCAACGAGACCATGGCTCTGGCACAGGCCAGCGGCATTGACCCGCAGAAGTTTGCCATGGCCATGTCCTATGGAAACGCTCAGAACCGCTATCTGGACACAAAATGGCGCACGGTAGAAAATGAAAAATACACACCGGCTGCTTTCTCGGTGGACAACATGAATAAGGATGTGGGAATTGCCCTCCGTTACGCAAAATCTCTCGGCCGGACCATGCCAGGGGAAGAGGTCGTTCAGGAGGTCTACAATAAGGCCGAGGAAAAAGATCTGGGACAGGAAGATATTGCCGCAACCTATAAAGTCGTTCTATAATAGTTGCAATTCTTTTTATTCCGGAGGAATCCACCGTGTATAAGCTGACTTCGAAACTCATCATCTATCGGAATCTCGGGGAGGACAGCATCCTGTTCCGGCTCTCGGACATCTGCCGCCGCTTTGACGAGGGGGACTTTGACGCCGAAGTCCTGGCCCAGGAGGTGCTGGACGAAATCCATAAGCTTCTGGACCTCGCCACCACCTACGGGTTCAACGACAATCTCTGGCATAACTATCTAGCCTATCTGCTCGCCATGACGGAGACCCCGTTTACGCTGGTCTCCGAGAAGACCGGCGCCGTGGATGGCTCTGTGACTGCCTTTGCCAAGAACGACCTCCGCATTTTCAAGCAGCTTTTTGACTACGACTTCTCGGAACTGGAGGCGGATCTCGGCCTCAACTGTTTTTCGGTCATTGAGAACTACCATGCGGTAGGAAAAAAAGAGACCATCTACAACAAGAGCGTCAGCGAAAAGGTCCAGGAGCTCAGCCGGAATTTTGAGCAGGCAGAGACGGACGAGGAACTCCTGAAAACGGTCACCGACTTCTATGCCGCCTACGGTGTCGGAAAATTTGGCCTGAACAAGGCGTTCCGGGTCGCCGAGGAGAATGAGACCGGAGACTTACTCATCCCCATAACCAACTGCAGTGAGGTCGCCCTTGAGGATCTCGTGGGTTACGAGACCCAAAAGGAACAGCTTATTGCCAATACCGAGGCTTTTGTGGAAGGACGCCGCGCCAACAACGTTCTCCTCTATGGAGACGCCGGCACCGGCAAATCCACCAGCATCAAGGCCATTCTGAACCGCTACTATGACCGCGGGCTGCGTATGATCGAGGTCTACAAACACCAGTTCAAGGACCTCGCCCGCATCATCAATCAGATCAAGACGAGAAACTACCGCTTCATCATCTTTATGGATGACCTCTCCTTCGAGGAGTTCGAAATAGAGTATAAGTACCTGAAGGCCGTCATTGAGGGCGGCCTGGAGCCCAAGCCGGAGAATGTGCTCATCTACGCCACTTCTAATCGGCGCCACCTCATCCGCGAGACCTGGTCTGACCGGGCGGATGCCGACAGCGAGGACATCCACCGCAATGACACCGTGGAGGAAAAACTTTCGCTCTCCGCACGGTTTGGCGTCACCATCGGCTACTTTAAGCCGCGGCCCAACGAGTTCTATGATATCGTGCTGAACCTTGCCCATCGCGACCCATCCATCACGCTCTCCGACGACGAGCTGAAACGGCGCGCCCAAATCTGGGAGGTCCGCCACGGCGGCTACTCCGGAAGGACGGCGCAGCAGTTCATTGACAGCCTGTCCGGAGAAGAGGAGTAAAAAACAAGCACTGCAGATTGGAAAACCTGCAGTGCTTTTCTCTTGTCTATCTTGCTGGGGCGATTCACTTCAGGACATAAGAGTCCACAATTTCCCCAATGACCATGATATGGTTATCCTTATTGGCACCGGTGGCGGTACTCGGAACGTCCTGCGGATAAAACTTGGCAATGGAGGGGTCTCCCAACAGGTAGTCCTGCTTCTGGGTATAGATGACTTTGCACTCCAGTGTCAGCGGTGCCTCCAGGAACCCCGGTACCGAGTTGGTGCGGGCGGGCTTCAGGGAGAGACCGGCCTCTTTTGCCTTGTCCATATCTCTTCCGCTGTTGCTCCCGAGGAGTCTGACGAGTGGGACGGCGGCCTTCGGGTCCAACGGGACACTGACCGTGAACTCCGGGTTTTTCTCGAGGAGCTGTCGGGTGAAACGGCCCTCGCGGATATAGGCCGTGAAGATGGGCTTTGACCACTCGGTGCCGAGGGAACCCCAGCCAATGGTCATGGTATTGAACTGGCCGTCGGCCATGGTGTTGAAAAAGACGCCTCTCGGTATCTGGCCGATAATGATTCCGGCGCAGTCGGGGATAAGGACGGATTTTCTCATGTGATAACCTCCTGTGCGTTTCGGGAAACTTCCCGGTCTCACCATCTATTATATTACAGAACCCCGGCGCCGCGGGCCTGTGTTCGAAAAAATGATTGATTCGAGCGGCCCGCTGTAGCATGATAAAAATAGTATTTTGAGAGGAGAATCCCCTGTGAATTCCAGACATAAGATCTTTCGTGCAATCATCAGCCTGCTGCTCTGTGTGATATCCCTGTTCGGGCTGTGCTCCTGCAGCACTGCCGGTGCGCGGAATGTCACTGACATCCACTTCACCGCCACCGGAGACAATCTGATCCATGACCGCCTCTACAAGCAGGCCAATGAGAGGGCAGGCGGGGGAAAGAACTACGATTTTGACTACTGCTACGAATCTGTCAGCCCCTTCTATAAAAAGCAGGATCTGAACTGGATCAATCAGGAGTCCCTGGCCAACACGAAGATCCCGGCCCACAGCTACCCGACATTTTCCACACCCGGCCAGGCGGTACAGTCGCTGTATAAGCTTATGAACGAGCGAATCTTCAGCGTATCGAACAACCACACCTATGACCAGGGCGCCGAGGGCCTCCAGGCCACCCAGGACTTCTATAATAAAGAGATGCCGAAGGACATCCTCTACAGCGGTATCTGGAAGAAGAACGACCTCTCCTATATTCCCATCTACACCTGCAAAGACCAGAGAATTGCCATCTTGAGCTACACCTATTACACCAATGGTATCAAGACACCGAAGGACTCTCCTTACCGTGTTATCTACACCAGTGAGACGAATGTCATCAAAAAGCAAATCGCCCTCGCAAAACAGCAGGCGGACATTGTCATCGTGGGCTGCCATTGGGGCACCGAGAACAGCCACAAGATCAACACGGAGCAGGTGACCCTCGCCAAGAACCTGGCCGACTGGGGCGCGGACCTCATCATCGGTACCCATCCCCATGTGGTCCAGAACGCCGGATGGGTCACCGGACCGAAGAGCGGACGCCGTGTGTTCTGTGCCTATTCTCTCGGCAACTTTATCTCCACCCAGTCCCAGGCAGATCAGGTCGTGGGCATGGTACTCTCGTGTACGCTGCGGGTTCAGGAGTCCCACGGGGAGAAGACGGTCACGGTGCTGAATCCGAAATTCTACCCGACGGTCACCCAGTACGGCTCCAACGCCTCCAATGACCATGTGGTCTGGTTCTCGGATTATACGGACGAAATGGCCAATCAGCATGGAATCCATCTCCGGGGCGACACGTTCACGAGGAGCAGCATCCGGAAAATTCTGACCGACAATGTGAATGCAAAATATCTGGTGCTCCCGAAAGCCTGACAGAGAGCACCGAAATAAAAACACCAGACAGTGGAGTCGAAATGACTTGCTGTCTGGTGTTTTGTTCTGTGTTTCTGCGGTCAGCTCAACTCGTGGATGAAGAGGCCGCTGGGAAGCTTTGGCTCAAACCAGGTGGACTTCGGCGGCATGAGCTCGTGGGAGTCAGCAATGGACATGAGCTGGTCGATGGAGGTGGGGTACATGGAGAAGGCAATGTCCATGTCGGTGGTGGCCCGCCGCTCCAGTTCTTTCAGGCCTCGGATTCCGCCGACAAAGTCGATGCGGTCGTCGCCTCTGGGGTCCTGTATGCCGAGGATGGGGGCAATGAGATTGTTCTGGAGAATGGAGACGTCCAGAGATTCCACCGGATCGCCGGCATAGTAGGTGCCAGGTTTTGCCGTCAGCTTATACCAGCTTCCATCCAGATACATGCCGAAGGTCTTCGGTGCCTCGGGGCGATATGGCTTTAGCTGCAGCTGGCACTCAATGACAAAATCTTTGCTGATGGCGCGCAGAAGGTCGGCCTTGGTCATATCAGACGGAATTTTGGCAACCCGGTTGTAGTCCATGATGTGGAGTTCGCTGCTTGGAAATGCAATGGCCAGAAAGCGGTTGAACTCTTCATAGCCAATATAGTTGGGCTTCTGACGGCGATACTCTATTCCCACATGCGCAGCAGAGGCACAGCGGTGGTGTCCATCCGCAATGTAGAGGGAGTCGACTTCTTCAGAGAATGCAGCTGTGAGCTTCAGACATGTGTTGGCGTCGTCTACGACCCAGGCAACGGTCTTGACACCGTCGTCGGCCGTGAAGTCATAGACCGGGTCATGCTCGGACTTCCATTGATTAATAATGGAACTGATGTCCTCATGCTCCCGGTAGGTGAGGAAGATGGCCCCGGTGTTGGCGTTGCAGCTCTGGATGTGGTGGATGCGGTCCTCCTCCTTGTCGTAGCGGGTCTTCTCGTGTTTTTTGATGACGTTATTCATGTAGTCATCAATGGAGGCGCAGCCGACGAGCCCGGTCTGAACGGAGCCGTTCCGATCCTGCTGGAGAATGTAGAAGCAGTCCTCATCGTCCTGTTCTAAGATGCCCTCCCGCTCAAACCGATGCAGATTCTCGGCCGCTTTGGCATAGACCTCATCGGAGTAGGGGTCTGTTCCCTCGGGGAGATCCACCTCGGAACGGGAAATATGGAGGAAGGAACATGGGTTCCCGGCCGCCATCTCTCTGGCCTCCTCCTCGTTCATGACGTCGTAGGGCAGTGTGACAACACTGCTGACGACCTTGGGGTCGGGGCGCAGGGCACGGAACGGGCGAAATACAGACATGGAAGAACAGCAACCTTTCAAAAACGGTCAAAAACAATCAGATTTCGAAGTCGGACGGGTCGAAGTCCCGGTTGATCTGGGGCTTTGGACGGGGGGCACGCTTCAGCGGATCATACTTGAATGAGCGGCAGGAGGACGCGGTGTCCATGATACCGTGCTTGACGCAGAGAACGGCGTCGGCGTCGGGGGCAGGACGTCCAAAAATGCAGTAGTCACAGGCCGGAACAATGTCTTCCCGAAAAACTTTCGCCATGGATTTTTCCCTCCCTAATCAGAATGTGAACGAAATATAAAGATAAAAAAGTTTAACACAGTTTCCTATATCCTGCAAGGATGGGGAAGTTCCACAAATGGATGGTCACAATATTGTCAATTTGAACGAATTTGACTGTTTTTGACCGAAAATGATTGAAATTGAAGAGAGGGCGATTTAGAATGGAGTCAGAAAGAAGGTGACGTAACGATGTCAAGACTCGCAGAGGAGCGAAAGGCGCAAATTTTACAGATCCTCAACGAGGAGGGTGTCGTCTCCGTCAACGAGCTGCGGGAGCGGCTCGACGCATCGGAGAGCACCGTACGCCGGGACCTTTTGGAACTGGACCGGCTCGGAAAACTGAACCGGGTCCACGGCGGGGCCACACTGACTGACCGCCAGTTTGTCCTGAATGAGGCGGATATCGAGGAAAAGATCCGAAAAAATGTCAACGAAAAGAAGGCCATTGCGGAGTTCGCCGCCATGCAGATCCAGGATGGCGACTTTGTCTATCTCGATGCCGGGACCACGACCCTGCTCATGATCGACTTCATTACTGCTCGGGATGCTCAGTTTGTCACCAACGGCATTGTTCATGCCAGAAATCTCGCGGCCCGGGGTCTGCGGACCCATGTACTGGGGGGCGAGCTCAAGAGCTCCACAGAGGCGGTCGTCGGTGCGGAAGCGGTACAGGCGCTGCAGAATTATAACTTCTCCAAGGCATTTCTCGGCACGAATGGCATCCACCCAAAATTTGGCTACACCACTCCGGACTCTGACGAGGCCCTCCTAAAGACCGCCGCCATGGAGCGGAGCTTTGTAAAATATATTGTCTCGGACTACTCCAAGTTTGGAAAAGTCACCACCGTGACGTTTGCCCAGCTGGATGAGGCCGCAATTATAACCGATCAAGTCCCGCCACAGCTGTACTTGGACAGCACCGTCGTAAAGGCGGTGGGCAACAAGACGCTGGGGCCTGGAATTCCCCTTGAGGAGGACAGTCAATGATCTACACTGTCACGCTGAACCCCGCTCTGGATTATGTCCTGCGGGCAGAGAGCCTGAATCAGGATGACATTACCCGCGCAAATTCTGCGGAACTCTTTCCCGGCGGAAAGGGGATCAATGTCTCCATGCTGCTCTCCAGCCTGAATGTGCCGAACCGTGCCCTGGGTTTTGTGGCGGGGTTCACCGGCGCCGGACTCCGGCAGATGCTGCAGGCCCAGAATATTGAGACCGACTTCATTGTGCTGCCGAAGGGCAGCACCCGCATCAATGTCAAGCTCTATGCCCCGGGCGAACTTGCCGTTAACGCGCCGGGACCAGAGGTCGGGCCGGAGTGTCTGGAAGAACTTCTGGCAAAATTGGATGGCCTGGAATCCGGCGACACACTGGTCCTTGCCGGTGCAGTGCCGTCGGGAATGCCGGAAAACATCTATGAGACAATCATGGACCATCTAAAGGATAAGGGCATCCGTATTGTTGTGGATACAACCGGTGAGGCTCTTCGCAGAGTCCTTCCCTATCATCCATTTCTTGTGAAACCCAACCACCACGAGCTCGGCGAGTTGTTTGACACAGAGATCGACAAGAACGACGTGGATCGCCTCGCCGAATATGCCAAAAAACTGCAGGAGGAGGGCGCCGTCAATGTCCTGGTGAGCCGCGGATCCGCGGGGGCACTCCTAGTGGATGAGACCGGTGCGGTCTATACCCAGGGAATTGTGCCGGAATCGGCGGGCACGGTGGTCAACAGCGTGGGCTGCGGCGACTCCATGGTGGCCGGCTTCTTAGCAGGCTATGAGCTGGAGCACAGCTATGACGCGGCACTTCGCATGGGTTCTGCGGCAGGCAATGCCAGTGCATTCTTCGATGGAATTGCCGATGGCAAAACCATTCGACAAATATACCAAGACTATTTTCAGAGCTGAGGTGTTCCCATGAGAATAAAAGATCTTCTCCGGCCAGAGGCCATCGAGCTCGGTGCGGCTGCAGCAGACAAAGAGGCTGCCATCGACGAGCTCATCGCCCTGCACGGAAAAATCGGCGACCTGAATGACCCCGCCGGTTTTAAAGAGGCCATTCTGAAGAGGGAGTCCGAGAGCACCACCGCCATCGGCGAGGGTATCGCGGTTCCCCATGCAAAGACCAACACAGTGAAGGAACCGGGCCTTGCCGCCATGACGGTTCCGGATGGCGTGGATTACGATGCGCCGGACGGCATGCCAAGCAACCTCTTCTTTATGATTGCGGTGCCAGAGGGAGCGGGCGATGCACATCTTGAGATTCTCTCCCACCTCATGATGATGCTCATGGACCCGGACTTTTCCAATGCCCTCCGCAATGCAGAGTCCCCCGAGTCCTTCCTTGACATCATCACGAAGCAGGAGGCGGAGAAATTCCCGGAGGAGCCGCCGCAGGAAGAGAAACCGGCTGCAGAGGAGACAACTGTTGCTGCGGCGACAGAGGCGGCCCCGGAACCGGAGAAGAAAACCGGATACCGTATTCTTGCCGTCACAGCTTGTCCCAACGGCATTGCCCACACGTTTATGGCTGCTGAGGCCCTGGAACGGGCCGGCGAGGAGATGGGCCTCCCCGTCAAGGTGGAGACCAACGGCGCCGGCGGCATCAAGAATGCGCTGACCCCGGAGGAGATCGCCGCCTGTGACGGTATTGTCGTGGCGGCAGATAAGGCAGTGGAGACAGACCGGTTTGACGGAAAGCCTGTCGTCAAGGTCGAGGTCTCCGCCGGAATCAACCGCCCCAAGGAACTCATTGCGGAAATTGCTGATGGAAAAGCGCCAATCTGGCACGCAAAGAGCAAGGATAGTGATGCTGCGGCAGAGACGTCCGGGCAAAAGGAGAGCGGCTGGCGAAAGGTCTATCAGCAGCTGATGAGCGGTGTATCGCATATGCTTCCGTTCGTCATCGGCGGCGGACTTCTCATTGCCATTGCGTTCCTCATTGACACCATCTTCTGCCAGATCCACGGCGTGCAGCCGGGACAGGACTTCGGCTCCATGCTGGCGGCGTCCCGCTGGTTCAAGGATATTGGAAATCTCGCCTTTGACTTTATGCTGCCCATCCTTGCGGGCTTCATAGCATTCGCCATCGGGGACCTGCCGGCCCTGGCCGTCGGCGTCGTCGGCGGATACATGGCAAAGATCGGATCGACCTGGGCCGAACCCGCAGGCAATGCGGCGGGCATCTCCGCCGGATTCATCGGCGCCCTTATTGCCGGCTTTGCCGCCGGATATGTCGTCAAGCTCCTGGAGCTCGCCTTCCGCAAAATGCCCAAGAGCATGGATGGCCTGAAGCCAATGCTTCTCTACCCGCTGTGCGGCATAGCACTCATCGGTGTCATCATGTGCACCATCGACCCGCTCATGATCCTCATCAACGAGGGCTTTGCCACATTCCTGACTTTCCTGAATGCCAAACATCTGTCCGTCCTTCTCGGATTTATTCTGGCGGCCATGATGGCCTCCGACATGGGTGGCCCCATCAACAAGGCGGCGTACCTGTTTGGAACCGGAATGCTTACGGCGGCTGTTGGCTACACGGGTGCAGCACAGACCATGTGCTATGAGATCATGGCAGCTGTTATGATCGGCGGCATGGTACCGCCTCTCTCCCTGGCTCTGGCCACCACATTCTTCCCGTGGAAGTTCACCAAGCAGGAGAGAAAGACCGGACCAACTCTCTACGTTATGGGCCTGTCCTTTGTGACAGAGGGTGCCATCCCGTTTGCGGCATCGGATCCGGGACGGGTTCTCCCGAGCGTCATGGTTGGCTCCGGCGTTGCCGGTGCGCTCTCCATGCTCTTCCACTGCACGCTGCGTGCACCCCATGGAGGAATCTTCGTTATAGCGACTGTGGGACACTGGTACTTTTACCTGCTCGCCCTTGTCATTGGCGCCTTTGCCGGCATGGGCATGCTGTTCCTGACCAAGAAGAACCAGACGACCCGCGCGGAAATCAAAAAGGAAAAAGCAGAGGCCAAAGCGGCAAAGGCCGCGGCCGGAACTTCTAAATAAACTGGAGGAATCACTATGGTATCCAAAGAGACAAAAATCGTGAACAAAGAGGGCTTCCATATGCGCCCGGCCAACAACTTTATCCGCGAGATGGCAAAGTTCAAATCCGCTGTGACCTTTGATGTCGCCGGTAAGGAAGTCAATGCAAAGAGCATCATGAATATTATGGCCGCCTGCATCAAGTGCGGCACGGTCCTCACGGTCAAAGCCGACGGTGAGGATGAGCAGGCAGCTCTGGACAAGGCTGTGGAGCTCATCGAGTCCGGCCTTGGCGACCCGGAATAAGAAGCGGGGGTGACAACCATGCCAAAGGGCATCGGCGTATCCGAGGGCTACGGCATTGGAACCGCAGTGGTTCTTAAGGAGAACAGCCTCGACTACAGCGCTGTGACATTCACCTCCGCCGAGGAGGAAAAGGCCCGTCTGCATGATGCGGTGGAACAGTTCAAAGCGGAGACTCTGAAAATTGCCGACCAGCTGAAAAAGACGGCAGGGGAAAAAGAGGCCGAGATCATGAACGGCCACATTGAGATGATCAGTGACCCCTACATGGTTCAGCAGATGGAGGAGAATATTGACGGGGGCTGCATCGCCGAGGCCGCCGTGGACACCGTGTGTACCATGTTCCACGACATGTTTGCGGGTTCCGGGGACGAGCTCCTCATGCAGCGCGCCTCCGACGTCAATGACATCCGCGATGGACTTCTCGGCATCCTGCTCGGAGTCCATTCTGTAAGCATTGCCGACGCCCCCGCCGGCAGCATCCTGATTGCCGGGGACTTCACCCCGTCCATGACCGGGCAGATCAACCCGGAAAATGTCGCGGGTATTGTGGCGGAAATTGGGGGATTTACCTCCCACAGCGCCATACTCGCCCGCACCATGAGTGTGCCTGCCGTACTCTCTGTGCCGGAGGCGACCTCGACCATTCCGGACGGTGCCACACTGATTCTGGACGGCTCCGCTGGAACGGTCATTGTGGATCCGGACCCGGAGACGCTGGAAAAATATAAAAAGCGGCAGGAGGAGTATCTTGAGGAAAAGGAGAAACTCAAGAAGTTCCTCCACGAGCCCACGGTCACCGCGGACGGCGAAAAGCGCGCCATCTACTGTAATATCGGAAAACCGGAGGATGCCCGCATGGCGGATGCCAGCGGCTGCGAGGGCATAGGTCTGTTCCGCACAGAATTCCTTTTCATGGGGCGGGATTCCGAGCCGTCGGAAGACGAACAGTATGAGGCGTACAGCAGTGTCGCCAAGGTCATGGGGGACCGCGAGGTCATCATCCGGACGCTGGACATCGGCGGCGACAAGGAAATTCCCTATCTCTCCATTGAAAAAGAGGACAATCCGTTTCTGGGCCATCGGGCCATCCGGTATTGCCTGGACAATCGGACGCTGTTTAAGCGGCAACTCCGTGCCCTTCTCCGGGCCGGTGTGGACGGGAACATCAAGATCATGCTTCCGCTCATCACCTGTGTGGAAGAGGTGGAGGAAGCGAAAAAATTATTAGCAGAGTGCGAGAATGAGTTGGAGCAGGAGGGCACCGCTTACCGGGATGTCCCGGTGGGTATCATGGTTGAGACCCCATCTGCCGCCATCCTCTCCGATGAACTCGCCAAAGTATCCGCGTTTTTCTCCATCGGTACCAACGACCTGACGGGATACATCATGTGTGCCGACCGTGGCAACCCTGCTGTGGCGAGCCTATATGACCCAACACGTCCCGCCGTTTTGCGGGCCATAAAGCAGACCATACAGAACGCCAAGACCGCCGGCATTCCGGTGGGTATGTGCGGTGAGGCTGCGGCGGATCCGCGGCTCATTCCAGACCTCCTGAAATGGGGCCTCGATGAGTTCTCCGTCTCCCCGTCGTCCGTTCTCCGGACAAGGGCCGTCATTGCGGAAAATCCGGGAAAATAAACGATATTCATGTGCTGCAGGACTGTGCGTTCTGCGGCACATTTTTTGTCGGGCGGGCGATTCACCCTGTCAAATCAAGATAGTTTTATAGATGTTCTGCTCTTGGCAACATGAATATTGCGGGTCCGAAAGAAACTATTAACTTTATACAAAGTGACAAGTGATTTTTTGTTACATTTAGCGTATAATTTGAATATCCAATGCAATTACTACCTGGAGAGGAATTGACAACGTGGCAGAAAAGGTAATTCGTTTTGACAACATGGAGTATGCCGCCGAGCTGTTCGGCGTGTTTGACGAGAACATGATCCTGCTCGAAAAAGAGTATGGAATTACGGCTGTGGCCCGCGGCGGTGAGCTGAAGCTGACCGGCAGCGAGGACGCCGTGGAAAATGCGGCAAAGGCCGTGGACGGAATGCTCCTTCTCATCCGGAAGGGTGAGCATCTGAACGAACAGAACATCCGCTACGTGGTCTCCATGGTCAGAGAGGGTTCGGGAAACAAGCTGGAACGGCTTATGTCGGACTGCATCTGCATCACATCCCGGGGGAAGCCGGTCAAGGCAAAGACCCTGGGGCAGGAGCAGTATGTGGAGGCCATCCGGGACAACACCATTGTCTTTGGAGTGGGCCCCGCCGGCACCGGAAAGACCTATCTGGCCGTCGCCATGGCGGTCAAAGCCTTCAAGGCCAAGGAAGTGGAGCGCATAGTACTCACACGTCCGGCGGTGGAGGCAGGGGAGAGCCTGGGCTTTCTCCCGGGTGACCTTCAGCAGAAGGTCGACCCGTATCTCAGACCGCTCTATGACGCCCTCTTTGATATGCTTGGCCCCGACAATTTCCAGAAGCAGCTGGAGCGGGGAACCATAGAGGTGGCCCCCCTCGCCTACATGAGGGGCCGGACTTTGGACGACAGTTTCATCATTCTTGACGAGGCCCAGAACACGACCTCCGAGCAGATGAAAATGTTCCTGACCCGACTTGGCGCCGGGTCCAAAGCCGTTGTCACCGGCGACATCACGCAGATCGACCTCCCGGGCGGAAAACGCTCCGGCCTGGTGGAGGTCACCCACATCCTGAAAGACATCGAGGGAATTGCCACTGTGCACTTTAATTCCAAGGATGTCGTCCGGCACCATCTCGTGCAGGAAATCGTAAAAGCGTATGCCGCCTATAACGAAAAAGAGCAGAGCCGCAAGAAAAAGTAAAGAGTGAGGAGTGCGTAAAACCTATGTCCCGTAAAGTGAAAGTTGTCATCACCAACGACCAGAAAACCGTTAAGATCCCGAAAGGCATGCGCCTTTTGATCCGCCGTTGCTGCACCGCCGTGCTTGTCATGGAGGAGTTCCCGCAGGACGCAGAAATCTCTGTCACCATTGTGGACAATGAGAAAATCAAAGAACTCAACAAGAAATACCGCGACATTGACAGCGAGACCGACGTCCTGTCGTTCCCGCTCGGCGAAAATGGCGTATATGATATCAACCACGACACCGGCGAAGCGGAGCTCGGAGACATTGTTCTCTCCCTGGAAAAGGCACAGGAGCAGGCAGAGCACTACGGTCATAGCCTGGACAGAGAGGTCGGTTACCTAACCGTTCACTCTATGCTCCACCTCCTTGGCTACAACCATGAGGAGGGCGGCATGGAACTGGTCCGCATGAGAGAAAAAGAGGAGAAGGTCCTCACAGAACTCGGCCTGCGCCGTGACGGCAACTACTACATGGGAGACGAATAAGGAGGATTTCAATGGAAACAAAATCTTCCTTCCTCTCTATTGTAGGAAAGCCCAATGTGGGAAAATCGTCTCTTTTAAACAGGATGATCGGTCAGAAAGTCGCCATTGTCTCCAATAAGCCCCAGACGACCCGGACCAAGATCATGGGCGTCCTGACAGAGGGCCCGGTACAGCTGGTGTTCACCGACACCCCCGGCTACTTCCACCCGAAAAACAAACTCGGGGAAAAGATGATGGAGGCTGTCTCCAACAGCATCTCCGGCGTGGACGCCGCCCTGTTTGTCGTCGAGCCCGAGGACGGACTCACGGACGAGGAGCGGGAACTGCTGGACAAGCTGAAGAAGGGGAATATCCCCACGGTCCTGGCCATCAACAAGATCGACCGCGTTGAGGAGAAGGAGACGCTGATCACCCGCATTGCAGAGATGAGCGCTCTCATGGACTTTCGGGCCATCGTTCCCGTCAGCGCTGTAAAAGGCGACGGTGTGGACGAACTCCTGCAGGAACTCCAGAACCTGGCGGAGCCCTCGCCCCACTTCTTCCCAGACGACACTCTGACCGACCAGCCGGAGCGGGTCATTGCCGCAGAAATCATCCGGGAAAAGCTCCTCCGTCTGCTGGACAAGGAAGTGCCCCATGGCACAGCCGTGGCCATTGAGACGTTTCATGAGCGCCGCACGAGAGAGAAAGAGACCATCCTCGACATTGACGCCGTCATCTACTGTGAGAAGGAGTCCCACAAGGGCATCATCATTGGGAAGAAAGGCGCCATGCTGAAGCGCGTCTCCACCTATGCCCGGGAGGACATGGAGCGGTTTTTTGGCTGTAAAGTCAACCTCCACTGCTGGGTCAAAGTCCGCGAGGGCTGGAGAAACCGCGAAAACTATATCCACGACTTCGGACTGGACAGCAGTGACGAGTGACGGTGGTCACTCCATCACAGGAAAGAAGCACCGAGACGGACCGACGGCTCATCTCGGTGCTGTTATTTTGTCAGAATTTCATGAGAGGAGGGGAGACACCCATGACCATAGAATCGGACGGCCTGGTTATCAAGGAACAGAAAATTGGGGAGACCGACAAGCTCATCACGGTGCTCACCTCCCAATATGGGCTCATTCGGGCCTTTGTCCGGAGAGCGGTCTCCGTGAAGAGCAGTATGCTGAGCAGCACACAGCTCCTGAGTTATTCCGACTTTGTGTTCTATAAGGGGAAGAACTCTTATACGGTGAACAGTGCATCGCCCAAGCATTCCTTCTTCAAGCTGGGTGACGACGTGGACGGCATGGCGGTGGGGTTCTACCTCGCCGAGCTCTTCGGGGCACTGGCACCGGAGAACGAAGAGGCCGGGGACCTGCTGCGCCTCCTGCTGAACTCCCTCTACCTGCTCTCGGAGCGGAAGCGGAGCCCCGCCTTTGTGAAGGCGACGGCAGAGCTGCGGGCCATGTCCGACGCCGGCTATATGCCGGACCTTGTCGCATGTGCCGAGTGTGGGACCTATGAGACGGAGCCTATGTACTTCGACCCGGAATCCGGCCGGCTTCTCTGCGCCGAGCACGGGGAAGGCAGTTCGGGATATCGGATGACCCTTGGCGCGGTCACCGCAATGCGGTATATTATCTACAGCGAACCGAAGAAGATCTTCAACTACCGGGTCTCCGACACCGCCGGCAGGGAACTGGCAAGGGCCGCGGAGCAGTTTGTGCTGCGGCAGACCGGACGGGAGTTTCGGACGCTGGAATTCTATAAATCATTACCCAAAGGATAATTCTCACCATGAAGAAACACTATAAGTCCCTGGAATTCGACCGAATCCAGGACATGCTCGCCACGTTCACCACATGCGCCGATGCCACGGAAATGGCAAAAGAACTGCAGCCCACAGACGACCTTCGGGAGGCACAGGACCTTTTGCAGGAGACATTGGACGCGCATATGCTGCTGGCAAAGTTCGGCGGGCCGTCCTTCGGCGGACTGATTAACGTCAACAACCGGCTGTATATTGCGGCCACTGGAGGCACTCTCGGTATGGGGGATCTCCTCTCTGTGGGCTCGACATTTCGCACACTGCGCGGGCTCTGTGACTGGTATGCATCCTGTGAGGGCGTGGACACCAGCCTGACCCGCTACTTTATGTCCATTACTCCCCAGAAGTTTCTGGAGGACAAAATATACAGTTCCATCCTCTCGGAGGACCGCATGGCGGATGACGCCTCGGTCACCCTCAAGGATATCCGGCGCCGCATGCATGCCCAGGAGAACAAGATCCGGGACCGTCTTGACCATATCATCCATTCAGAACACTATGCCACGGTGCTCCAGGACTCCATTGTCACCATGAGAAACGGCAGGTACGTTGTGCCGGTCAAACGGGAGCACCGCAGTGAAATTGCCGGACTGGTCCAGGATACCTCCGACTCCGGTGCAACAGTCTTTATTGAACCCATGGCTGTTGTGGACGCCAATAATGAGATCAAGGAACTCACCGGCAAAGAGCATGAGGAGATAGAGCGGATTCTCGGGGAGCTCTCCGAAGAGGTCGGCGCCGTCTACAATGAGACAAAGGTCAGCTATGAATCTTCTGTTTATCTCTCCCTTGTCTTTGCCAAGGCGCAGATGGCTTACTCCATGAAGGCGGCAGCTCCTTCCCTGAACAATGAGGGCATCATTGAACTGAAGAAGGCTCGTCACCCTCTCATCGACCCGAAAAAAGTCGTACCCACGGATATCCGTCTGGGGGAGGACTTTGACACCCTGGTCATCACCGGACCCAATACCGGCGGCAAGACGGTCTCCATCAAGACGGTGGGCCTGCTCACTCTGATGGCATCCTGTGGTCTCATGATCCCTGTGGCGGACGGGAGCAAAATCTGCATCTTCCACGACGTCTTCGCCGATATTGGCGATGAACAGAGCATAGAGCAGTCACTCTCCACTTTCTCCGCCCACATGACGAATATTGTGGACATTCTGGGAAAGGCGGACGACCGCTCCCTTGTGCTCATCGATGAGCTTGGAGCGGGGACTGACCCGGTCGAGGGTGCTGCCCTTGCCATCTCCATCCTGGAGCAGCTCCATACCCAGGGGGCAAAAATCCTCGCCACGACCCACTACGCAGAGCTCAAGGCCTATGCGCTGAATACCCCTCGGGTGGAAAACGCCTCCTGTGAGTTTGACATTGAGACGCTCTCGCCCACATACCGACTTATCATCGGGGCACCGGGACGTTCCAATGCCTTTGCCATCTCCTCCCACCTCGGAATGCCGGAGAACATCGTCTCCCGCGCCCGGGATCTTGTGGATGAGGACAACATCGAGTTTGAGGCCGTTGTGGAGAAGCTCGAGCAGAGTCGGGCTGCTCTGGACGCCGAAAAGGAAAAGGCCGAGACCCTGTCCCGGGAGGCCGAGCAGCGCCGTGCCGAGGCGGAACAGCTAAAGGCAGATATTGAAAAGCTCAAGGACAACGAGATGGAGCAGGCCCGGGACGAGGCCAAGCGCATTGTGGAGCGGGCCGAGCGGGAGGCCGCGTTCTTCATGGACGATCTGGATCGCCTGAAAAAGGAAAAACGGCATGCGAAGGATCTTTCCCAGGTCTCCGCCGACGCCAAACGCACCATCCGAAAGCATGAGAATAAACTCTCCGATATCACCGACCCCATCATGGCACTGGCGGAGGATGAGGACTATGTCCTGCCGCGGCCGCTGAAAGTTGGGGACCGGGTCATAGTGGCCGACATTGCAGAACCTGCCACCGTCACAAAGCTGGCGGACAAGAAGGGCATGGTCGAGGTCATGGCTGGTATCATCAAGACCCGGGTGCCGGAGTCCCGCCTTCGTCTGGACGAGAAGGGGGCAGCGGCCAAGAGCCGAAAGCCGAAGCGCCAGGCTAGGCGGACCAATATTGACAGCAAGCTGAAAAAAGATGTGTCCACAAGCGTGGACCTCCGGGGCATGGACTCCGAGGACGCCATTGCCACTCTGGACCGTTTCCTGGACCTGCAGTACCGGGTCGGCATTCGTCAGTTTACGGTCATCCATGGAAAAGGCACGGGCGTACTGCGCAAAGCGGTGGCCCGTTATCTCAAAAATAATAAGCAGGTGGAGAGCTACCGACTGGGCTCCTATGGAGAGGGACAGGACGGCGTCACTATCGTCACACTGAAAAAGTGATATTGTCCTTGACTTCTCATGGGAAATCAAGTATAATCTCGCGTGTAAAGCATCAAGCTTTACAGAGACAAACTGTTGGAGACGGAGATGAGAAGGGCATCATGGCGAAGGATTTCGAGCGCATCAATATGCTGCTGGACATTTACGGCGACATGCTGACGGACCGCCAGCGCTCTTTTCTGGAATACTACTATGTCGACGACTTCTCCCTGGCAGAAATTGCCGAGAATGAGGGCATAACCCGGCAGGGTGTACGGGACGCCATAAAACGTGCCGAAAAACAGCTCTACGACATGGAGGAGAAGCTCGGTCTCTGCAAAAAATTCAAGGACCTGCAGGAGGGCCTTGAGGAAATCCGCACCTATGCGGAAAAAATCAACGAGCACAACATGCGCACCGGTCTCTCCCGGGAAATCAATGACGCAGTCGTGCAGATCAAATTTATTGTAGACACGCTCAGTAAATAACTGATAAGACAGAGGAGCTTACTATATGGCATTTGAAGGTCTGTCCGACCGCCTTGAGTCGGCATTCAAATCGCTGAAGAGCAAAGGTACTCTGACCGAGGCGGACGTAAAGAGCGCCATGCGTGAAGTGCGTCTCGCCCTTCTGGAAGCCGACGTCTCCTATAAGGTCGCCAAGGACTTCACCCAGAAGGTAACGCAGAGAGCCATCGGCGAGCAGGTCATGAAGAGCCTGACCCCTGCACAGATGGTCATCAAGATCGTCAACGAGGAACTGACGGACCTCATGGGCGGAACACAGACCCGCCTCATGACCGCAAGTCATCCGCCCACAATCGTCATGATGTGCGGGCTGCAGGGTTCCGGTAAGACCACCCATTGTGCAAAAATCGCAAAGAGACTGAAGGACGAGGGCCACCGTCCGCTGCTCGTAGCCGGAGACGTCTATCGCCCGGCCGCCATCAAGCAGCTGCAGGTCGTCGGCGAAAAGGCGGGGGTTCCTGTCTTTGAGCGCGGCCAGGGGGACCCGGTTGAAATATCCAAAGAGGCCATCTCCTACGCCAAAGACCAGGGATATGACTTCGTATTTATTGATACGGCAGGCCGTCTCCACGTGGATGAGACCCTTATGGAGGAACTGCAGAACATCAAAGCGGCGGTCCATCCGACAGATATACTTCTCGTCGTCGACGCCATGACCGGTCAGGACGCTGTCAACGTGGCATCCTCCTTCAACGACCAGGTCGGCATTGACGGTATCATCCTCACAAAGCTGGACGGCGATACCCGCGGTGGTGCGGCGCTGTCGGCAAAGGCCATCACCGGAAAGCCCATCCTCTATGTGGGCACCGGCGAAAAACTCGGGGACCTGGATGTCTTCCATCCGGACCGCATGGCCTCCCGAATCCTTGGAATGGGCGACATGCTCTCCTTTATTGAACGCGCCGAACAGCAGTTCAGTGACGAGGAGGCCGCCAAACTCGAGAAGAAAATGCGCAAGAACAAGTTTGACCTAAACGACCTTCTTGCCAACCTGCAGAAAGTGAAGAGCCTCGGCAACCTGCAGGACGTTCTCGCCATGATTCCCGGCGTCAACAAACAGGTCAAGGACATGGAGATTGACGAAAAGCAGTTTGACCGTGTCCAGGCTATCATCTATTCCATGACTCCGGAGGAGCGGGAAAAACCTGAAATCATCAATCCGTCCCGTAAGCGCCGCATTGCGGCAGGCTGCGGACAGAAGGTGGAGGACGTGAACCGTCTTCTCTCCCAGTATCGGCAAATGCGGAAAATGTTCAAGCAGATGAACAGCAAGAAGGCCCGCAAGCAGATGCGAAAATATGCTGAAAACCCAGAGGCACTCAACAATCTGGATTTCAGCAACATCAACTGACAAACCATTTATCATGAATTTTGGAGGAGTAAAAAATGGCAGTTAAAATCAGACTCAGAAGAATGGGCGCAAAGAAGCAGCCGTCTTACCGTGTAGTTGTCGCAGATTCCAGATATCCCCGTGACGGCAGATTCATCGAGGAGATCGGTTTCTATGATCCCACCGTCGAGCCGCCCGTAATCCGCATTGACCAGGAGAAGGCTCAGCAGTGGATCAAGAACGGCGCACAGCCGACCGACACTGTCCGTGCCCTCATCAAGAAGGCCGCAGCTGCTGAAGAGGAATAAACGGAGGCTTCTTCCATGCAAGAATTACTGGTTCACATTGCGCAGGGGCTCGTTGACGACCCCTCCGCCGTCAAAGTCGATGTGGACGAGCCCAACGAGAACGGCGTGACTGTGTATCATCTTCACGTCGCTCCGGACGATATGGGCCGTGTCATCGGCAAACAGGGGCGAATCGCCAAGGCCATCCGCACTGTTATGAGAGCCGCTGCCACCCGCAGCGAGACTCGGATTGCCGTCGAAATCGACTGATACTGCAAGGGCACATGAAATCCATGTGCCCTTACTTTTTTCTTTGGAGCACAGGACCATGAAGAAGACATTTTTGGAACTTGGAAAACTGGTGGGGACCCATGGGGTCCGGGGCGAGCTGAAGCTGGACCCGTGGACCGACTCCCCGGAGGTGTTTTCCGGCCTGAAAACAGTATATCTGGACAGCAGAGGGGAAAAGCCCGTCGGCCTTGTCCGGGCACGTCCCCATAAGCGGCAGGAACTCCTGACCTTGGAGGGAATAGACTCTCTGGAGAAGGCGGAAGAGCTCCGCGGAATCGTTATCTATGCAAAGCGGGACGATATCCCTGTCCCCGAGGGGCGCTACTTTGTGGCGGAAATTCTCGGCTGCACCGTCGTGGATGCCGATAGTCCGGAAAAGGTCTACGGAAAGGTCACCCATGTGGAGAACCTCGGTGCCAGTGACATCTGGGAGGTAACAAAAGACGGGAAAAAGACCATGATGCCCATCATTCCCGGCATTCTCGCCAATGTCGACACAGAGGCTGGGGTCGTGAAAGTACGCCCTATTCCGGGCATTTTTGACGATGCCGTCGTGGTAAAGGGGGAATAGGACGTGCGAATTGATATAATGACCCTGTTCCCGGACATGTGTGAGGCATTTCTCTCGGAGAGCATCATCGGCCGGGCCAGAAAGGCCGGAAAAGTGGAAATCGGGTGCCACGACATCCGCGAATACACGAAGGACAAGCACCGCCGGGTCGACGACTACCCCTATGGGGGCGGAACCGGAATGATCATGCAGGCACAGCCTATCTATGACTGTTATCAGGCCGTAAAGGAACTGTCCGATGAGCCGTCCCATCTGGTCTATATGTCCCCGCAGGGGAAGACCCTGGACCAGGCAAAGGTCCGGGAACTCTCAGAGTATCCGCACCTTGTCCTGCTCTGCGGCCACTACGAGGGGGTCGATGAGCGGGTCCTGGAAGAGATCGTGGACGAGGAGATCTCCATTGGGGACTATGTCCTCACAGGAGGGGAACTCCCCGCCTGCGTCCTCGCAGACAGCGTCTGCCGCATGCTTCCCGGTGTCCTTGCCAACGAGGATGCCTATACTCTGGAGAGCCACTATGGGCATCTGCTGGAGCATCCGCAGTACACCCGTCCGCCGGAGTGGAGGGGGAGAGAGGTGCCGCCGGTCCTGCTGTCTGGTGACCACGCAAAGGTGGATCACTGGAAATTGGAGAAGTCGGTGGAGCGCACGCTGCAGAAGCGCCCCGATATGCTGGAAAATGCCCCGCTCTCGAAAGAGGAGAAAAAAATCCTTGCCGAACAGCAGACGACACTTTGTGCAGAAAAAAACAATTAAATTGTGAAAATTGACGAAGATTTTTGGGATTTCTCGGGCGATTTACGACTCGTTCCTGTGAGATGAGTCAAAAATCCGAAAAAAAAGTGTTAAAATTAACTAAACATTCCCGAAAAAAATTTGAAATGTTCGGTTCATAGTACGATTTTTCACGGAACAAACTTTTTCGTCCTTTTTTATCGTTGACGTTCAATTTTATTACAACTATAATATACAGGAAATTTAGTTGACGCCTCGTCAACCTGATCAAAAGCTGAAATTTTGAATTTCGTTATGTGAGGGAATTTGCTATGTATGTTAAAAGCGTAAAAGTTCAGAATCAGGTGGGTCTCCACGCCCGTCCGGCCACTTTCTTCATTCAGAAGGCCAATGAGTTCAAGTCTTCCATCTGGGTGGAAAAGGATGAGCGCAGAGTCAATGCGAAATCTCTTCTCGGCGTCCTTTCTCTCGGTATCATGGGTGGCACCGAAATCAAGATCATGGCCGGCGGCTCTGACGAGGAAGAGGCTGTCAACGCACTTGTAGAGCTTGTTGAGTCTGGCTTCGCTGAGTAAACAGCAGGCAAATAAAAGCTTCTAAATCTATAGGACACCGCAGAAGTATTCCTGCGGTGTCCTTTTCCTATCTTCTGGAGGGTATCCTTTGGACAATCCAAAGCTTTCCGAGCTCCGGGAGCGCTCCATGCGGCTTCCGCTGAGTCCCGGCGTCTATATCATGAAAAACGGCAAGGGAAAAATCATCTATATTGGCAAGGCCAAAGTGCTGAAGAACCGGGTCAGCCAGTATTTCGGGTCCCAGAATACCCACTCCGCCAAGGTGCGCAAAATGGTGGAGAATGTCCGGGACTTCGACTACATCCTCTGCCAGAGTGAGTTTGAGGCCCTTATTCTCGAGTGTTCCCTCATCAAACAGAATAAGCCGAAATACAATATTCTGCTGAAGGATGACAAGGGGTACAGCTATCTGGAGGTCACGAACGAGGAGTGGCCCCATATGGAGATGGTCCGGAGAAAGCAGGATGATGGCGGCACATATCTGGGGCCGTATCTCAGCACGTTTGTCATAAACGAGTCCCTGGATGCGGCGCGGAAAATTTTTAAGCTGCCCGACTGTAGCAGAACATTCCCGTGCACCGGGGCACAGCGCCGCCCATGTCTGAATTATCATATGGGGTACTGCAGTGCGCCCTGTGCCGGAAAAATCTCCAAAGAGGAGTACCGGGAGAGTATCGACGAGGCCGTGCGTTTTCTCCGTGGAGGCTCCAAGCCCTATCTGGAGGAGCTGGAACAGCGCATGGAGGAGTACTCCACCAATCTGGAGTTTGAAAAGGCCGCCGAGATCCGGGACCGAATCCTGGCCATCCGCAAACTGTCCGAGAAACAGAAGGTCATCTTCACGGGGACGGAGACGGAGGATGTCTTTGCCCTTGCCCGGGAGGACGAGACCATCTGTTTCAATGTTTTGCGATTCACGAGCGGTATGCTCACCGGCTCTGAGAACTATTTTACGGAGTTGGAAGAATCCCTGGAAAACACCCGCTCCGAAATGCTGAAGCGCTACTACACCGCCCACGACAATGTTCCGTCACGGATCGTACTGGACGGCCCCTGTGATGACCAGGAACTGCTGGAACAGTGGCTCACAGAACTTGCCGGGAAGAAGGCGGTCATTCAGGTTCCGCAAAAGGGCAAGCAGTTTGAGCTTGTAAACATGTCCAAAAATAACGCCTATGAAAAAATGGCACAGAGCCACCGGAGAAAGAAGACCGACTCGGCAGTCATTGAATTGGGCGAACTGCTTGGACTAGCCTCGCCGCCGGAGTTTATTGAGTCCTATGATATCTCCCACACAGGCGGTGCAGACGCAGTGGGCGCCATGGTCGTATTCCGCAACGGTATTCCATACCGCCAGTCCTATCGGAAGTTCATTATTAAAGAGGCTCAGGGCGGAGACGATTACGGATCCATGCGTGAGGTCCTCACCCGGCGGTTCAACCGTTATCTCAAGGAGAGCGCTGAACTGCAGGAGGGGGAGAAGCCGAAGGGCTTTGCACGCCTGCCAGACCTTATCCTTATGGACGGTGGGCTTGGACAGGTCCATATTGCCGAGGAAGTTCTAAAGGAACTGGGGCTGAAGGTCCCGGTTTTTGGTATGGTCAAGGATAGCCGGCACAGGACGCGCGCCATAGCCTCGGATGGAGGAGAAATCACCATAGCGCAGTCCCGTAAGGTATTTGCACTCGTAACCGGCATTCAGGACGAGGTGCATCGCTCGGCTATAACATATCATCACAAGCGCCACAGTGCAGTGGCCCGCCACAGCGAACTCACCGACGTCCCGGGAATCGGACCGAAAAAGAGCGACATCCTGCTGCGGGAATTTGTCACCATCGACGCCATCCGCCGGGCCGATATCGACACGCTGGCCAAGACGCCGGGCATCAGTATCAAGGACGCTGCGTCCATTAAAAAGTACTTCCACTATGAAAATTGACAAATACTGTATCATGGTGCAAAATGATTGTTAATGTAATAGAAACCACTATGGAAAGGGTTTTCCTATGAGAGTCATTACCGGTTCTGCAAGGGGCATGCGCCTCACTGCGCCGGAGGGAATGGATGTCCGTCCCACGACGGATAAGGTCAAGGAATCCATCTTCAATATCATCCAGTTCGACCTTGCGGACGCAGAGGTGCTGGACCTGTTTGCCGGTTCTGGACAGCTGGGCATTGAGGCCCTGAGCCGGGGGGCATCCCGGGGGACCTTTGTGGACAGCAGCGAGCGCTCTCTCCGCTTTGTCCGGGAAAATCTCAAAAAGACCCGCCTTGAGGACCGGGCAGCCGTACGGAAGTCCGACGCCCGCCAATTCCTCTCTACGACGCGGGACACCTTCCATGTGGCTCTTCTCGACCCCCCTTACCGGAAACAAATTCTTCCGGCCATTCTCCCGTCTCTCGCAAACCATATGGACTCCGACGGGGTCATAGTCTGTGAGACCGCCTCGGAGGAGGAACTTCCATCGAAACTGCCGGGGTTTTCTGCTCCGCGGGAGTACCGCTACGGGAAAATCAAACTCACCGTGTATCGCGGAGAGGGGGAATCCAACAATGGTTAAGGCAATCTGTCCCGGGAGTTTCGACCCGGTGACCAATGGACATATCGACGTCATAGAACGGGCCTCCGCCCTCTTTGACGAGGTGACCGTGGTCGTTATGACCAACTACCGGAAGGTCGGGCTCCACACCTTCACGCCCGAGGAACGGGTGGAATTTATTGAACGGAGCATCCAGCACCTTCCCAACGTCCAGGTCGACATGTATGACGGGCTTCTTGCCCAGTATGCTGCTGACCACGGCATTACCGTCATTGTCAAGGGCTTGCGGGCTGTTACAGACTTCGAGGACGAATTCCAGCAGGCCATTGCCAATAAGAAAATCGACAATGAACTGGACACGGTTTTCCTGCCCTGCTCCATTGAGAACATGTTCCTGAGCTCCAGCCTTGTGAAACAGATTGGAACCCTCGGGGGCGACATCCGGGACTTCCTCCCGGACGCCATTGCAGATGACATCATAGAGAGACTTCGAAAGGAATCAGACCATGGCTCAAATTGAAGACTACCTTGAACAGATAGAAGACGTACTCGACACCGGCCGCTCCATCCCGTTCTCCGACAAAGTGGGCGTGGACGCCGACGAAATCCGCGACATCCTCGACGACATCCGTTCCCAGCTGCCGGCGGAAATTACCCAGGCCAAGAGCATTACGCTGGAGAAGGAGAGCATCCTCTCCCGCGCCAAGACCGAGGCCGACATTCTCCTGGACGACGCCAGAAACAAGAGCAATCAGCTCATGGAATCCACCGAGAAGAAGGCGGACGACCTGGCGGACAAGTCCCAGAAGGAGTACGACGGAAGAATTGCCGACGCCAATAAGTCGGCGGAGAAGATCATTGCGGACGCCGAGAAACAGGCGGATGTCCTTGTCTCCGAACAGTCCGTTGTAGCCGCTGCAGGCAAAAAGGCCGACGCCATTCGGAAAGAGGCTGAGCAGTACGCTGTGGAGGTCAAGAAAAAATCTGAGGATCTGTTTGCCGAGGCAAAGAAGTCCGCAGAGAACTACCTCCAGGAGGCCAAGAACAAGTCGGATGACATGGTGGCCGACGCCAGGCAGAAGTCTGAGGTACTCATCAATGAGTCCAACCGCCGCGCGCAGGAAATCATGAGCAAGGCCAACCAGATCTCGGACACCAAGGTCAGCCAGTCTGGCAAGTGGGCCAAGGACACTGCCATCAACACCACAACCTATGTCAACAACGTGGTGGACCAGACCGAGGCCAATCTGAGCCGCAGCCTGAATGATATTCGCCGCCTCCGCGCGCAAATCCAGCAGGCAAATCAGGAGCTCCAAATTGAGCTGGCCAGACCGGTCAGTGAGCCCACGGACGAACAGGCCCATCAGGCACAGAGTGCCTCCAAGGCACGCCGCTTCAAGCGGAATGACTAAAGCTGCAAGAATAAAACATTCTGCACCGCGGACTAACCCCGCGGTGCTTTTTTCTAAGGAGATACCATGAGACTGGACCGCTCCATCGCCTCCCAGGGGGCCTATACCAGAAGTGAAATCCGTAAGCTGATCCGTGCCGGGCGCGTGACGGTGGACGGTGCCCCTGTCCGTGACCCCGGTGCCGCAGTCGACCCGGAAAACAATGTTCTGGCTGTGGATGGAAAGGCGCTGAACTACCGAGAGCACCTCTATCTCATGCTGAACAAGCCGAAGGGGGTCATCAGTGCCACGGAGGACCGCAGTGCAAAGACGGTTCTCGACCTGGTTCCTCCAGAGCTTTTCCGCAAGGGGCTTTTCCCGGCCGGCCGCCTGGATGGAGAAACCACTGGCTTTGTCCTCCTGACTGACGACGGCGAATTTGCCCACCGCATCCTCTCACCGGGTAACCATATCATGAAGACGTATATTGCGACTTTGCGCGATGTACCTCCTGACTCTCAACTGCAGCCCCTCCGAGACGGAATTGAGCTCCGGGACGGCTCCCACTGCCTCCCCGCCGAGGTACGAATCCTTGGAGACAGGACTGTGGAAATCAAGATCTGTGAGGGCAAATACCATCAAATAAAGCGCATGTTTGCGGCAGCCGGGAACCGTGTTTTGGAGCTGGAACGAACTGCCATGGGTGGCCTTCCATTGGACCCCGATTTGGAACCGGGAAAGTGCCGGGAACTCACGGCGGAGGAACTGGACAGGATCACGGCCCGCTGAAAATATTTTATAAAATAGGGAAACGGATATTGTTATTTCTGCATTTATTGGGTATTATAGATAATGGTATTGCAAATAATTTGTATAAAAAGTAGATAACCATCAATAACTTACCTAAAAAATTCCCGCGTTTTTATGAACTATTTTGCGGGCAGGGAGGACTACCATATGGCTAACAGACTGTTCCAGAGCGTCATCCATGATATGAAAGATGCTGTGGATCGCACCATCGGCGTAATCAACGAGTCCGGCGTCGTTGTCGCCTGCAGCGACACTGACAAAATTGGTGAGCAGGTCAAGCTGGAGGGCAAGGACATTTTGACGTCCCTGGAGCCGGTCACTTTTGATGGCACGACATTTCTCTCCTTTGACAGCCTTATGAAGCATGAATCGGCGGTCTTTGTGAGTGGGGACGACGAAATGGCCGCCCGCTACGCAAAAATCCTTGCGGTCTCGCTGGGCAGCATCAAGCAGTTTTACGACGAGAAATATGACCGCAGCAACTTTGTCAAAAATGTTATCCTGGACAATATCCTTCCGGGTGACATCTACATTAAAGCCCGTGAGCTCCACTTCAACACCGACGCCACCCGCGTCGTCCTGCTCATCCGAATCAACAGCGGGGAGGACGCCACCGTCTTCGACGTGGTCCAGAACCTGTTCCCGGACCGCAGCAAGGACTTTGTCATCAATATCAGTGAGACCGACATAGCCCTTGTCAAGGAGGTCAGGGAGGATATTGACCCGAAGGACCTCGAGAGCCTTGCCCACTCCATTGCGGACGCACTGAGCTCAGAGTTCTACATCAGCTGCCAGGTGGGCATTGGTACCGCTGTGGTCGGCATCAAAGACCTGTCCCGTTCCCTCAAGGAGGCCCAGGTCGCTCTGGAGGTTGGAAAAGTTTTTGACACCGAGAAGGACATCATCAGCTACGACAACCTCGGCATTGCCCGCCTCATCTATCAGCTTCCCACGACCCTCTGCGAAATGTTCCTGCAGGAGGTCTTCAAGCGCGGTTCCATTGACAGCCTGGATCAGGAGACGCTCTTTACCATCCAGAAGTTCTTTGAGAACAATCTGAACGTCTCCGAGACTTCCCGGAAACTCTTTGTCCACCGGAACACGCTGGTGTATCGCCTTGAGAAAATCAAGAAGATCACCGGTCTTGACCTCCGTGAATTTGACGACGCCATCGTCTTCAAAGTAGCCCTCATGGTCAAGAAATATCTGGATTCCAGTCCGGTCAAATTTTAATCCGCATCGTGTGGTATAATATAGACTGCTGCTACGCAGGGTTCCCTGTCTGCAGCGGTCTTTTTCTTTTTTCAAATCACTCGGTAAGAGGAGTTTGCCATGATAGAGCTGAAAAATGTCTCAAAGGTGTACGATAATGGCACCGAGGCCCTGAAAAATGTGAATCTCCGGATTGAGCGCGGCGAGTTTGTCTTCGTCGTCGGTGCATCTGGTGCCGGAAAGAGCACATTTTTAAAAATCATCATGCGGGAGGAGACCCCGACCAGCGGTACAGTCATGATCAACAATTATGACCTCACCCGCATGCGGCCAAAGGAAATTCCCTATTTCCGCCGCACCATGGGCGTGGTATTCCAGGACTTCCGCCTTATTCCCCGAATGACAGTCTTTGACAACGTGGCATTTGCCATGCGGGTCATCGGCGCAGGGGAGAGGGAAATCCGGGAGAGGGTCCCGTTTGTCCTTGATCTGGTTGGGCTGTCTGGCAAGGAGAACTGCTACCCCAGAGAAATCTCCGGTGGTGAGCAACAGAGGGTGGCTCTGGCAAGAGCCCTGGTCAACAACGCCAGTACTATTATCGCCGACGAGCCCACTGGCAATGTGGACCCGGAAATGTCCTATGAAATCGTGAGTCTCCTGGACCGTATCAATGAGAATGGTACGACGGTCATCATGGTCACCCATGAGCACGACCTGGTCCGGAAATTTAATCACCGGACAGTGGGCCTTGCCGATGGACAGATTATTACCGACTACTCGGAATATATTGAGGGAGTATGACCATGGCGAAGACGAAAAAGAACTCGGCGGTGCGCCGCCGCTCAGGAAGTCTCCGGTATCTGACCCGGGAGGGAATCCGGAACATCCGCTCCAACCGGATGATGTCCATTGCCTCCATCATTGTTCTGACCTCCTGCCTGCTCATAACAGGAATTGCTTTCCTGTTGACCGCCAATATCAATGTGGCGCTGCGCGGGGTCCAGGACCAGAACGTTATCATGGTCTATCTGAAGGATGACACCACGGCAGATGAGGCTGGCACCGTCGACCAGGATATCCGCATGCTCCCCGACGTGGACCATACAAAGTTCATCCCCAAGGAAGAGGCATATAAACAGCAGCTGAAGAGCCTGGGGGAGGATGCCAAACTAATGGATGGTCTGGACAAAAACCCCCTGCCGGATGCCTATCAGGTCACCCTTAAGACGCTGGACAACTATGACAGTGTGCTCCAGTCATTGAAAACAGTGGACCATGTTGAGTCTGTGCGCGGGAACTCCGAACTTGCGGGGCAGGTGCGCCATCTGCGCCGATCGGTTTCGGTTATCAGCATCAGCATTATTGTCATGCTGCTTCTGGTATCGTTGTTTATTATTGCAAACACCATTCGCATTACCATGTTCAATCGCCGGCTGGAAATCGGAATCATGAAGGCCGTCGGCGCCACCAACTGGTTTGTCCGCTGGCCGTTCATTATCGAAGGATCAGCCATAGGCGCACTCTCCAGTGTCCTCGCGGAACTTCTGGTCTTCGTGGTCTACCGCATAACTTCAGGGTCCATGAAGAGTATTTTCACCGTGCTGGGAGCCGCACCGGTCCCGTTTTCCCACTACGCCGGGTGGCTGTTCCTTATCTTCATCCTGATCGGCATCCTGGCCGGTGTTCTCGGCAGCTCCCTCTCCATGGGCAAATATCTGAGAGAACAGGGGAGTGTGGTCTCCAATGAGGAATAAACTGAATCGGGGACTGGCTCTTCTCCTGTCACTCATTGTTGGCGTGGCGGCGCTCATTCCGGTCCAGGCTGTCTCGGAACAGGAGAAGAACTCCTACCGGGAGAAAATTGCCCGGCTGGACGAGTCCATCGCCCTGAACCAGCAGAAAATAGACTCGAACAAGCGTCGTAAGTCCTCGGCCAAAAAGGACGCCAAGGGGCTGCAGGAACAGGTCCAGGGTCTCCAGAACCAGATCTCCGGATACAACGGGAAAATCCGGAATCTCAACGAGAAGATTGCCCTTATGAACGGGGAAATCAGCGCCCAGGAGGACAGAATCGCCGCTCTGGAGCGGGAAATGGCCCCCACCAAGCGGCAGATTGCCGCTGCCCAGCAGAAGCTCGGCGGGAGAATGCGGGCAGCCTATGAGGCGGGAAATATCTCTAATATTCAGCTGCTCCTGGAGTCAGACAGCTTCGTGGAGTTTTTGAACCGAATGGAAATGCTGGACCGCATATCGCGGAACGACAACGCCATCATTAGAAGGTTGCGCCGGAGCATTGCGGGGACCCAGAAAAAACAGGACTCCATCCGGAAATATCAGGACTCCATCCAGGCGGACATGCAGGAAGTCCAGTCCGCTAAGAATGAACTGGAGACCTCGAAACAGGAGATCGTCGCCAAGCAGAATGAGCTTAATATTGAAATTCAGAAGCTCGACCTCTACATGAGCCAGCTCGACCTGGACAGTGCCGAGGCCAAGCAGAGTATTGCAGAGGCACGCGCTGCCCAGGAAGTATTCATGGATGCCCTAAATGGCCGCTTGTCTCAAATCTCCTCTGTGGGAACCGGTACCATAGGCCCCGGCGGAATGATATGGCCTGTGCCGGACAGCGCTTCCTATATCTCTTCGGGCTATGGTCCGCGAAACGGCGGTTACCACTATGGAGTCGACATTGCCGACCCGAAGGCCAAGGCAGGACAAGCGGTGGCCATTGTCGCTGCTGCGGCAGGCACAGTCAAGGTGGCAAGCAATATCTGCACTCACAATTATGGCAAGCATTATAACTGCGGCTGCAATGGAGGGTACGGCAACTATGTGGTAATTGACCACGGCAATGGACTGCTGTCCTATTATGGCCATATGGCACGGGCGCTTGTGCAGACCGGCCAGCGCGTTGCCCAGGGTCAGATCATAGGTATAATGGGCTCTACCGGCTTCTCCACTGGACCCCATTGCCACTTTGAGATCCGCGTGAATAACGGGCAGTCAAGGTCTATGGCTGCAAGAAATCCGCTGGCGTATGTGGGGAGACACTAAAAAAAGGACTGTACCAAAACGGTACAGTCCTTAAATTTTTTGATTTAACCGAGGAACGGATACTCGAGCACGTGGCTCGGCACGCGGAAGATCACGAAATTCACAGGCTTTTCGATGCCCTGGAAATACATCCACCGATTCATTTGGACCAGCATTTCGTCCTCTTTCATGCTGAAGTCCCGGACCTCTTCCTCCGTCGGTTTGCGGACGATGGTGTCCGTAGTAAAACGCTCTATTGGGGTGTCGAGATTGGTCAGCAGGTTGTGGGCGAGGGAGCCTGAAAGGTTGTTCGTGTCAATTTTAGAGTATGCCAGAGGGGTGTAGTAATCCTCCTCAATACCGAGCAGAGTGTCCTCGCTTTTGCGGAGGCGCTTAAGGTAATGAACACGTTCGCCTTCGTTCCAGTGCTCGGTGAGAAGGCCGGGTTCTACGGAGATTTCCCGGTCCACAAGGACGTCGTTCTTGTCGGGAAGACCGAGGTGCTTCAGCATGAAGCTCAAGGAGATGAAGGGCTCCAAACCATAGTGGTTGCTCCGTTCGCTGACGAAAGTGCCGACGCCCTGACGCTTGTAAATGGTCCCCTCACTCTCCAGCTGGGCAAGTGCAGTGCGTACGGTTGCACGGCCGACGTGGAGGACATCCATGAGCTGGAACTCAGTAGGAAGCTGTGTATGGGCAGGGTATTTGCCCGAAATAATGAGCTTCATGATGTAGTCCTTCACATACGTGTACAACGTAGGTGAGTTTTCTCTCTTGGCCATTGTAAGGGCCTCCTGTCCGAATCAATTTCTGACAAAATTATAATCAACATACCAAGTCAATGTAAAGAACAACAATAGAACAATTTGGTCATTATCCATATTATTTTTATTCTTTTTTTTACAAAGTTTTTAAACGTAAAGAAATTAACTGTGCTGCTCCAGCCAACTCATGAAGTTGTCGGTGTCGGCGATGAACTTTTCAGGGTCAAAGGACTGGTTTTTCAGTTCTGCCTGGACAATCATGCCGTCGGAGATGAGCAGGGCGAGCCATGCCAGGTAGTCGGCGGAGACCCCCTGAATGCGCTCCGCAATTTTTTCCGCAATGGCCTTTTGAAATTTCTGATACAGTTCAAGGATTCGTCTGCGGAGTTCTTCGTTGCTGCCGCTTGCACTGCTGATTAGCTGAAACCGGACCGTTGGCTCGTAGAAGTCTCGCTCGAGAACATATTTATAGAGACGGTGCAGGGAGGTGTCCTTTTCTGCGTTCTCCGTCCACTGGTAGAATTCGTGGTACTGCTGGGCAAGATATCGTTCGGCTATACCAAACAGGATGTCATCCTTGCTCTTATAGTGATAGTACAGTGTGCCCTTGGAGATGCCGGCCTCTTTTGCAATGGCGGCCAGGGAGATGGAGTCAATGGAGCTGTCCTTCAGAAGCAGCTCAGTGGCGTCCAGTATTTTATCGTTGACATTATCTTGGCGGGGTGCTGCCATATTTCGCCTCCTGTTTGGGAACTTATTACAATTATAGTACGAAATAACTGCAAATAGTCGAAAACAATTATTATAATTACACAATTTTGCGATTGACTTTTGTTATTTATCGAACTAGACTAATTGTAGTCGGTCGAATGACCGACTTTGGAATGAGGTGTCAGCAATGTCGAATGTCAAAGTCAATCGCGAGGGGGATATCATCCGACTCACCGGCGAACTGGACACGTGGGAGGAAATATATGCGGCCTGTGCAAAACAGGCAAAGCCGAACAGCCGGGTCCATGTGGTGAACGATATTCGCTTAAAGGGCGCGGAGCCAATTCCCATGCGGGTTCCCACAATAAAGGATTCTGCCCTGGAGGGACTTCACCCGGATGTCCTGGTCATTGGTGGGGGAATCTCCGGATGCTCCATTGCACGGGAGCTCACAAAATGGAATCTCCAGATCCTTCTTGTGGACAAAGAGGCGGACTTCGCCCTGCAGGCTTCTGGCCGCAACGACGGCGAGGTCCATGTCGGCGTTGACCTCGGGAAGGGCAGCCTCAAACAAAAATATGTGTTACTAGGCAACCGCATGTATGATCAGGTCTGCAAGGACCTGAATGTGCCGTTCCGGAGAATTGGTCAATATGCCTGCTTTACCCAGAGCTGGCTCAAACCCATTCTCTCGGTCTACGCCTTTCACCGGAAACATCATGACGGGGTCAAGGACGTGTCCATTGTCGGTCGGAAAAAGCTACTTGCGGACAACCCCACATTCAATCCGGACTTTAAATTTGCCATGTACAACAGCTCGGCGGGAATCGTCTCCCCCTATGAGCTTACCATTGCCTATGCGGAGAATGCTGTGAAAAACGGAGCCAGGGCCTCGCTGAACACTGCGGTTCTCTCCATGGAAACCAATAATGGGGAAATTGTCTCGGTTACGACCAACCGGGGAACTGTGTACCCGAAAGTGGTCGTCAACGCCGCCGGTGTTTTCGCTGATGATGTGGCGGAGATGGCGGGGGACAGGTTCTACTCTATCCATCCCCGCAGAGGCACGGACGCCATCCAGGACACAAAATCCGGAAGTATTATCCACACGGTGGCATCCGTTCTGGAAATCAATAAAGAGGCGCTGCATGCCCACTCCAAGGGCGGTGGCACCATGAATACGGTCCACGGCAATATTCTTGCCGGTCCTGACGCAGTGGAGTGCCGCGAAAAGGAGGACTACTCCACGAGACAGGAGAGCATTGACCGTATTTATAAGAAACAGGAGCATACCATTCCGGAGCTGAATCGCCGGGACATCATAACGTATTTTACCGGAGTCCGCGCCCCCACGTTTGAGGAGGACTTCGTCATTGAATGGGGGAGAAAATGCCACAATATGTACCATGTTGGCGGCATCCAGTCCCCGGGGCTCACCTCGGCGCCGGCGTTCTCACTGGACGTTGCGAAGGATGTGGCGGAGCGTCTCCGCGCGGCCCCCAATCCAGCGTTTGACCCGAAACGCCCGGGTATTCCGGTCCTCAAGGACATGTCCCCGGTGGAGCGGGCAAAAAAAATTGCGCAGAACCCGGACTACGGTATCATGATCTGCCGCTGTGAGGAAATCAGTAAAGGGGAAATTCTGGATGCCCTGAACAGCCCCTGTTGTCCCCAGACGGTGGACGCCGTGAAAAAGCGCGTCCGGCCGGGAATGGGCCGCTGTCAGGGTGGCTTCTGCTCGCCCCTTGTGGTGCAGATCATTGCGGAGAAGAATCACATCTCGCCGGAACAGGTCATGAAGTCCTCGGCGGAGTCCAATATCCTATACGGGCCGACGAAGGGAGGCGAAGACCATGCGGACTGATGTGCTTGTCATTGGCGGAGGTCCTGCCGGTCTTGCCGCTGCCATTTCTGCAAAGAAGAATGGTGCAGATGTCCTTCTCATTGAGCGGGAGAGCCGCCTCGGAGGAATTCTGAAGCAGTGTATCCACGACGGCTTCGGTCTCGTGCGGTTTCAGGAAAAGCTTTCCGGCCCGGAGTATGCGGAACGCTTTATTGAAGAGTTCCATAATCTGAAAATTCCGGCCATGGTCCAGACATTTGTGACGGACCTGAAAAAGACCGAGGAAGGGTTTCTTGCCACCGTTGTGAATGCAAAAGGCGTGGAGACCATTGAGGCAAAGAGCATGGTCCTTGCCACCGGATGCCGCGAGAGGACGGCCAAGCAGGTATTCATCCATGGTACCCGCCCGGCTGGTGTCTTTACAGCGGGAACGGCGCAGCATTTTATCAACCTGATGGGAGAACTGCCCACAAAACGCTGTGTTATTCTGGGCTCTGGAGACATCGGTCTTATCATGGCGCGTCGTCTGACCCTCGAAGGGGCAGAGGTCGTGGGTGTCTATGAGGTGAAACCGACCCCTTCCGGGCTGACAAGAAATATTCACCAGTGTCTTCACGACTATGATATTCCATTGTACTTGTCCCACACAGTGACCCGTGTGTTTGGCCATGACAGGCTCACCGGAGTTGAGGTGGCAAAGGTGGACGACCATATGCGGCCCATTGCGGGTACCGAACAGCGCATTGACTGTGACGCGCTCATTCTCTCTGTCGGACTCATCCCTGAGAATGAACTCTCGGAGCGGCTCGGCGTGCAACTGGACCCGAGGACGAAGGGGCCGAAATGTGACGCCTCCCTCATGACATCGGTCCCGGGTGTTTTTTCCTGCGGAAACGCTCTCCATGTCAATGATCTGGTGGACTATGTCTCAGAGAGTGGTGAGACGGCCGGTGCAGGGGCGGCAGCCTATGCAGCTGCCGAAAAGAAAAGCCAGCGTGCCCTTGTGCCAATGGAGGCTGGGGACGGCTGCCTCTATATTGTCCCGCAGGCTCTGGACCTAGGAGCGGACAACAGTGGTACTACAATCTATTTTCGCAGCAGGAACATTGTGGAGAAGAGCATATTCCGAATTCGATCGGGCGATCGGGTGATTTTTGAGAAAAAATACCCGTTCCTCCGCCCGCCGGAAATGGAAAAACTCACGGTGGACTTGAGCAGCCTCACGGCTGCGGACAGTCTTACAGCGGAAGTCGAGGTGGTTTAAAAAATGAGTAAATCGCAGACTATCGTATGTATTACTTGTCCCAGAGGGTGCACCATGCAGGTCACCACAGAGGACAGCGGCGAAATCACGGTCACAGGCAACAGCTGCAAGCGGGGTGAGAAATTTGCCCGCCAGGAACTGACGGATCCGCGGCGGACCATCTGTTCTACTGTGGCCACCGCATTCCGGGATGTCCCGGTGGTTCCCTGCCGTGTCTCGGCGGAAATCCCCAAGGACATGATCTTCCCGGTCATGAAAGAGATCAACCGGGCCCGTGTGACGAAGCGGATCGGGCGCGGTGAGATAATAATCCCCAACGTATTGGGGATCGGTGCGGATATCATCTGCACCTCGGATATTTTAAAATCTGGAGAGGAGAATTGAAATGGGATACAAACCCTACAAAGGATTTGAGCCAAAATGGATAACCAAGGCCGCGTCCCCGGATTCCTACCGCAGCATCTTCCGCTGGGGCGACCCGGACTTCTTCAAGCTGCCGAAGGAGTCGCTCTACCTGATGATCAAGGACCGGCTGAATGTCTCGGATGATGACTTTAAAGACTACGACATGGACACCGGCTTTGAAAAGGTGGAACTCGGTCCGGAGTATGCCCCGAAGATGGAACAGAAACACCTGGACTTCTTCAAGAGCGTCTACGGAGACGATATGTCCCAGGGGGACTATGACCGTCTCGCCGTCATGTACGGCCAGACCTGCTACGACCTTCTCCGTCTGCGGGAGCACAAGTTTGACTCCCTTCCGGACCTGGTCGTCTTCCCGAGCACGGCGGAACAAATCCAGAAGACCGTGTCCTACTGTGCGGAAAACGGAATCCCGCTCTATGTCTATGGCGGCGGTTCCTCCGTGACCCGCGGTGTAGAGCCCATCAAGGGCGGCGTAAGTCTGGACATGAGAAAGAAATACAACAAGGTTCTCTACTTCAACGAGGTGGATCAGACCATTACCGTACAGACCGGCATGTCCGGTCCAGACCTGGAACACCATCTCAACCATGCTGTGGAGGAGTTTGGCGCGAAGAGGAACTTCACCTGCGGTCATTTCCCGCAGTCCTTTGAGTACTCCAGCGTCGGCGGTTGGGTCGTGACCCGCGGCTCTGGCCAGAACTCCACCTACTATGGCTGTGCCCCCGACCTGGTGGTCCAGCAGAAATATGCCACGCCCCGGGGCGAGGTCCTCACATCCCACTATCCCCGTGAGGCCACCGGCCCGAACATGAACCAGATCATGATGGGCGGTGAGGGGACATTCGGTGTTCTCACCGAGGTCACCATGAAAATGTACCACTACATGCCTGAGAACCGGTTCCGTTTCTCCTATATGTTCAAGACCTGGAAGGACGCCATGGCTGCGGCGCGTGAAATGATGCAGGCCGAATGCGGCTTCTCCTCCGTCTTCCGTCTCTCCGACGAGGAGGAGACCAACATGATGCTCCGCCTCTACAATGTGGACGACACTCCGCTCGGACCAATCCTTGAGAAGATTGGTTATAAGGACATGCAGCGGTGCCTTTTCCTCGGATTCACCGAAGGCGAGAAGGGCTACTCCCTGAATGTCTATCGGAATATCTTTAAGATTGCCGTGAAGCACGGCGCCATTCCGACCACCGGCTATATCTGCAAGAGTTGGGAGAAGGGCCGCTTCAATGACCCGTATCTCCGTGACACCATAATGGACTTCGGTCTCTGCGTCGACACGCTGGAGTGCTGTGTCAACTGGTCCAATATGGAAAAAGTGCATCGCGAAGTCCGCAAGGTCTGCCACGAGCACCCGGGCACCATCGTGACGACCCACATGTCCCACTGCTACCCACAGGGCGCCAATCTCTACTTCATTTTCCTGACGAAGATCGACTCCTCGGATGAGTTCAAACAGTATCTGAATTCCATTCTTGATGCTATCCAGAAGAGCGGAGCCGCCATCTCGCACCACCACGGCATCGGCAAAATGTTTGCCCCGTGGCTTGAGGGAAGCCTCGGCGAGACCGAGTACGGCGTCTTTAAAGTCCTAAAGGACTACTTTGACCCGAATTACACCATGAACCCGGGCGGCACCATCGGCCTGGATCTCCCGGAGGAGGAGAAGCGGAAATTCCGCAACGGTTATCACGACGGCTACAACACCAAGGCCTGGGACGACGTCATCAATTATGAGAGTGATGAGGAGATATTATGAAACACTACTTTGTAGAGAATCCAGTCTCCGGCAAAAACAACCCCATTGATATCATAAAAGAAAAAGTCATCCCCGCAGCGGAAGAGGCGGGCATTGACTATGAGGTCTATGTCACGAAGGAGCGCGGCGACGCCATCCGCTTTGTACGGGAGAAGGCCGCCGAGGCCGGGGACGAGACGGTACGATTCTATGCGGTTGGGGGCGATGGAACCCTCTATGAAGTCGTAAACGGTGCTGTCGGCTTCCCCAATGCGGAAGTCAGCGTTATACCCAAGGGCTCCGGAAACGACTACATCCGGCTCTATGGTGACAGAGAGTCTTTTCTCGATGTCCCGCAGCTCATCAACGGAATCCCGCTGAAAGTGGACTGCCTGAAGGTGGAGGATGACGACAGCGGCTGGACCGAGGTGGCCATTAACCAGGCCTCCATGGGCTTCGATGCCGAGGCCACGGCCAAACAGAGCGCCATGAAAAAATTCCCGGGCGCCATTGGCCACATGACCTATCTCTTGGCCGGCCTCTACTGTATGTTTACCAAGGTGTATCATACGTTCCGATGCACGGTGGACGGCAAGGAGATTCCCGGCCCGTTCATCTTTGCCGTCGGATGCAGTTCCCGCTGGTATGGGAGCGGCATCAAGGTTGCCCCCTTTGCCGACCCGACGGATGGAAAGCTGGATTTTGTCATCTGGCGCCGTCTGGTATCCTGGCCCATTATCTTTAAAGAGGGCCTCATTGACTGGCAGACAAAGGGAGAGCACGTATACAAGCCAGCGTGCGAGTATATTCGCGGCGAATCCATGGAACTGGAGTCAAAGAAGCCGGTTCCCATCAATGTGGACGGCGAGGTCCGTATTGTCAAGAAGTGTCGGTTCTCGGTGCTCCCCAAGGCAATCACCTTTGTCATTCCCGCAGATTCCCCCTATTTTGACCAGGTCAAGAGCGGGGAGATCTCCTCGAAAATCGACCAGGGGAAATGGCATAAAGAGCCGTTCCACACATGGTATAATGACCATCTCCCATTCAATGTTATCGTCAACAAGTGGATCATGGGATACGGAAGAAAACGGAAATAATTATTATATACGGAAGTGTGCTGGGAAATCCTGGATTTCCCGGCATTCTTTGGCCTTGTTCTGGAAAATAGAAACAGTTATAATACTGTTGTACAAAAACTTCGTACGGAAGTTTAGGAGGGGAGTACCCAATGGTTCATTACTTTATAGTGAATCCAAAATCCGGAAAAAAACACAAGGTCAATGTCCTGGATGACGTCATTCTTCCGGCTGTAAAAAAGGCCGGCATCACGTATGAAATCCATGAGACCACCGGTCCGGGTGACGCCACTCGGTTTACCCGTGAAGTTGCGGAAAAAGCGCAGAAGAAGGGCGAGAAGATCCGCATCTACTCCGTGGGCGGAGACGGCACGCTCTATGAGGTCGTAAACGGAGCAATCGGGTTTGACAATGTGGAGATCACAGTGGTGCCCACTGGCTCGGGAAATGACTATATCCGCATCTACGGAGGAGACGAGCTGTTCCGGAACGTCGAAAATCTTATTAATGGAACGCCTGTCCAGGTGGACTGCCTGAAGCTCACCGACCAGGATGGTCGAGAGGAAATCGCCTTGAATCAGGCCTCCATGGGCTTTGACGCCGAGGCCTGCTCCATGCAGGGGAGCATGAAAAAGCTTCCCGGTGCCATGGGTCATCTGACCTATACTTTGGGCGGTCTCTACTGCATGTTCACGAAGCTGTATTTTCGCTACAAGGTCACGCTGGACGGCAAGGAAATTCCAGGCCCATTTATTCAAGTCACGGACTTTATTGGACAGTACTATGGAAGCGGAATCTTAGGCGGACGCTTTGCAGACCCGACGGACGGACTCGCCGACGTCGTCGTCATCCACCGCTGCATGTCATGGCCCATCGTCTTCGTCTATATGCTGTTCCACTGGCAGCAGAAGTTTGACTTCTACAAGTACAGCTACTGTGACTACCTCCGTGGCAAGAAGTTGACTATTGCGTCGGAGAAGCCTATTGCTCTGAATGTGGATGGAGAGTGCCGGCCGGTCACAAAATGCGACTTTGAGGTGGTGCCGAAGGCATTCACGTTTGTAATTCCCTCGGATAGCACCTATCTCTCAGATGTGGCCTCCGGAAAGATCAGCCACGTCATCGACCAGGGACCGGACTGCCAGGAACCCCGGAAGTCAAAGCTCAATAACCGTCATCTGTTCGAACACATCGTGAATCGCGGAATCTTTGGATATCGCAGATAAAATTGTTGCCGAGGGCTGTACGTTACGTGCGGCCCTCGGTTGATTTTTCATTTGACAGACGGTAAAATTGAGATGAATTACAGCCGGAATACGGGAGGGGTCATTTTTGCCATACTGTTATTACTGTGGAGCGAAGATGGAGCGCAGAGACAAGTTCTGCCCGGAATGCGGCAAGGAAGCAGTTGCCAAGAAGTTGGACAAGGAGGAGGAGGCCAAACTCCCACTCAGCCGGAAAATCCTCCGTTCCCTGCAGAATATTACGGACACGCCGGACCACACCCAGGAAATTGCGAATGACGATATAGACCTGGGCCGTAGCTTTGCCATGTTCTCTTATCTCGGACCGCTGCTTCTTGTGCCGGTCATCGCCTCCCGGGGCTCCCGGTATTCCCGTTTCCATGTGGGGCAGGGGCTGAATCTGTTTCTTGCCCTCATCATCTATAGCGCCGTGGTGGCCATCTTTTTTGCCCTGACATCTTGGATCCCCATGTTCGGTAACTTTTTCAGGGCCATCTATGACATCCTCGAGGCCTTCGGCATTATCTTCTATGTGGTGCTGGCCGTGCGGGGCATCCGCAACTCCACGGACGGGAAGGCCAGGGAACTGCCGTTTGTCGGACAGTTCCATATCGTCCGTTACTAAAGTATAAAAATATTTGAATAAGCATCAGAGAATTCAGAAAGGAGTGGAGCTATGGACCCAATCTACGTGACGGGACACAGGAATCCGGACACGGACTCCATTGTAGGGGCCATTGCCTACGCCGCGCTTCGCAACTCACTGGGGGACCGAAACTATGTAGCTGCCCGTCTGGGCAACATCAGTGACGAGACCAGCGCGGTCTTGAAAAAATTTAATGTGGAACCACCCATGTTGCTGCAGAATGTGCGTACTCAGGTGCGGGACTTAAACTATGATACGCCGACCGCCCTGCACCATTCTGTCCCGGTGAGCCGGGCTTGGGACACGCTGCACCACACCGGTTCCATCACGGTTCTCCCTGTCATTGACGGAGACGGCAAACTGTACGGTATGTTGACATCCGGCGACATTGCCAGCTACACCATGCAGGCGGTCAGTGACCCGTACATCAACAATGTGCCGACCTTTAATCTCCTCAGTGTCATTGAGGGTGAGGTCATCAACCATGTTCCGAAAATTCCGGAGCACCTCTCCGGCGAGGTGGTCATTGCGCTGCCCCAGTCCCGGGAGAGTCTCGTCTTCTCAAATCCTGACAGTATTGTCATCTGCGGACAGCAGGAGGATATGATCCAGCACGCCATCGACATCGGTGCCAAGGCCGTAATCGTCTGCCAGGCCGACGTCGAGGAGGAGTTCCGCACGGTGGACACCGACACGCTGATCATCGTCACCCCGCTGGACGCCTACCGGGCAGCCCGCCTAATCCATCTGGCCGTGCCCATTGAGCGTCTCTGCACCACGGAGAATCTTATCTCTTTCCATCTCACCGACTATATTGACGACGTACGAGAAGTTCTTTTGAAAAACCGTTTCCGCGCCTATCCCATTCTGGATGATGACGACAAGGTCGTCGGCACACTGGGACGATTCCATTTGATCCGCCCGAAGCGAAAAAAGGTTTTCCTCGTGGATCACAATGAGTCCAGCCAGTCGGTTCCGGGTCTGAATCAGGCGGAAATCGTGGGAATCATTGACCACCACCGGGTCGGGGACATCCAGACCTCCGGGCCAATAAATTTCACCTGTGAGCCCGTTGGCTCCACGGCCACCATCATTGCCAAAATGTATCAGCAGAGAGGGCTCATGCCATCTCGGCGCATAGCCGGACTGCTCTGCTCTGCCATCATCTCCGACACCGTCATGTTCAAGTCCCCGACCTGTACGGAGACCGATAAGGTCCTTGCAGCGCGCATGGCGAGAATTGCCGACGTCACCCTCGAAGAGGTGGGCAACACGGTGTTCTCCAGCGTCAACCCGAACAAGCCCGCAGCGGAGCAGATCTTTGTGGACTTCAAGGAGTTCCTCATTGCCGGCCACAAGCTGGGAGTGGGACAGGTCACGTCGCTGAATTCTGACAAGCTGCTGGAGCAGAAGGATGAAATCCTGAAGGCCATGCAGAAGCGGAAAGATGAGCGAAATTATGACTATATCCTCATCATGCTGACCGACGTTCTCAAAGAGGGCACCGAGCTCCTGTATCTCGGAGACGACGAGACCATTTCCAACGCCTATGGCGTGGAGGCCAAGGACAACAGCTGTTTTCTGCCCCATGTCATGTCCCGGAAGAAACAGGTCATTCCGCGGCTCTCAGAAATCTGGGGTTAAATTTCATAAAAATAATGGGCACTCCATCCTCGGATGGGGTGCTTTTTACGTCTCTCTTTCCATTTTCCGCGTGCTTTAACAGGGGATTACGATGATTTTTCCAAGGGCATGGGGAAAATTTTATCTTGCGGGAATAATGTGTTTGTCATGGAAAGGGAGAAATGAAGTACCTTTTCCATGGGAAAAGCATGTGAAATCATTTCAAAATTGGAAACGAGGTTTCATAAGACATGAAAAAAGCAAGTATTTGGATCTCTGTTGTACTGGCAGCACTCATGGCCCTCGCCTTTGTGGGCTGCGGAAAGAAAACCAGTCAGACTCCTGCGGATTCCACCCAGGGCAGCAAAGCACTTGTCGTCTACTTCTCGGTAAACGATGATACCGCTAAGGTCGCGGACACCATTGCCTCTGCCACCGGCGCAGACACTTTTGAGATCAAAGCAAAGGAAGCCTATAAGGACGAGGACGTCGACTTCACTAAGCAGGACAGCCGTGCTGCGAAAGAGCAGGCCGATGATAAGGCTCGCCCGGAAATCGACGGCGAAGTCAAAGAATGGGACAGCTATGACACCATCTTCGTAGGTTACCCCATTTGGATGAACAAGGCTCCCAAGATTCTTGATACCTTCATGGAGACCTATGACTTTACAGATAAGACTGTGGTTCCGTTTGCCACTTCCGCAGATGGTGCTGACATTGGCGAGACCGCCAAAGAGCTCCAGACTGCTGCTGGCGACAAGGGTACCTGGCTTGACGGTAAAGTACTGGATGCCAATGTGACCGAGGAAGACATTACTGCATGGATGACCGAGCTCGGCCTTGACCTTGGCACTGCCGCTCCTGTGGATGCAACAGATGTATCGGATGAGGCAGAGTCTGAGACCTCTGCACTCTCTGAGGCAGAATCCACCACTGCTGCATAAAAAATTTCCCTCAATACTCCCCTCAAGCAAGGGCGCACTGCAGAGGCTCGTCTGCAGTGCGCTCTGCTGTATTCTGCAAAAGGAACTCGTCAAGAGAAACTGCACAGGTGTTCTTTCATTCCCAAAGTTCCTGTGGTATTGTTTAGACAGAATTCTTTATGGGAGAGAATGGCTATGGATATTACAGAAGAACAAAAACAGGAACTCTATAATTACTGCAGGGTCTATATCCGGGAAAATGAGGATGTGGACACCGCCTTTGAACGGGTCATGGCAAAGCTGGAGGGAGATGACACAGCCCCGGATGACCCGGAGGAGTTTATGAAATATGCCAAGATGACGGCGCGCGCCGAGTGCCTGAACCTGGTCCGGGAAATCGTCCAGGGTATTGCGGGCAAGGAGGACTCCGACGTCATGAAGGAATTTGTCCCCGGCATCAATGAGATGATCAATGAGGCCACGCGGAACACCGCAGCCAAAGATGAGGACGAGGAGAAGAGCGAGCAGGAGGAAAACCATAAGCACGCTATTATTTTTGGATCCTGCATTGCGGCGCTGTTTGCCGTCACAATCGCCTTGGATATTGTCGTTAAAAAGAGAAAGAAAAAATAAGAGGCAATAGAAAGAAAAGACGCGCAGTGAGCCGGATTTCGGTTCACCGCGCGTCTTTTCTTATCTTCAAGAGCAGCTTCCCTTATTTCTCACACTTCCAGTAGTGGACACAGTACGGCTCCAGGTCTGAGCCTGCGCCGAAGTCGTGAGTTGTACCGTCCACCAGGTCTTCTGCCATGCCACAACCAGCATCAAAGTCCGCATGATAGGTCTCGTCGCAGGCGTTTACTGCGACCAGAACCCGTTCCTGCTCCGTCTTCCTCTCGAAAATGAGCTGGCGGTTTGTCTGCAGCACCTGCCGATAACTGCCGTTGCAGAGGGCATCTGATCCCGCATGGGCTTGGGCGAAGGCTGCAATCTTGTCTGTAAGGTTGTTCCACTCAGGCTTCTCAATGTCCGGACGAAGCGCCCGGTCGGAACCCTCGCTGCGCATTCCCTCAAGACCCCATTCGCTGCCATAGTAGAGGCAGGGGATGCCCGGCATACCAAACATGAGCCCGTACAGCGGAACAAGCTGATCCCTGTTGCTGAGAAGGGAGGCCACCCGGTCCACATCGTGGTTGTCCGCAAAGCAGAGAAGGTGTTTTCCGCGGTACAGCGTCCATGGGTCATTTCCGAATTGGCGATTCAGGCTGTATCCTATTTCAAACAGGTTCATGCTCTGAAAACTGGAGTAAAGGCCTTTGCGGCACTCATAGTTGGTGCAGCTGTGCAGCAGCCCGTCGCCGATAAGGCGGTTGTAGTCTCCGCCCAGGATTTCACCCAGAAGGAAAAACTCCGGCTTTAAGCCATCTGTAAAGGAGCGAAGTTCCCGGAGAAAATAGTCGGGGAGGAGATAGGCGACGTCGAGACGGAGTCCATCAATATCATATTTTTCCACCCAGCTCTTCACCTGGTCCCGCAGATAGGAGCGGACCTCCGGGTTCTCCAGGTTTAGGCGGACCAGCTCATAGTGGCCCTCCCAGCCCTCGTACCAGAAGCCGTCGTTGTACCCGGTGTTCCCTTCAAAGTTCAGGTGAAACCAGCTGCAGTAGCGAGAATTCTGTCGTTTCTCCCGGACGTCCCGGAACGGGCCGAAGTTGCGGCCCACATGGTTGAAGACACCGTCCAGGATGACGCGGATTCCCTGATCATGGCAGGCTGCGACCAGTTCCCTCAGGTCGCCATCGGTACCGAGCCGGGCATCCACGGTGCCGAAGTCCTCGGTGTCATAACCGTGAAAGTCACTTTGAAAAACCGGACCGAGATAGAGGGCAGTAATGCCGAGCTGCTTCAGGTGAGGCAGCCAGTCCCGAATGCGAAGGATGCGGGGTGAACCGTCCCGGGGTGCGTCCAAAGCGCCGCAGGCGCCGAGCGGGTAGAACTGATAGAAAACTGCGTTGTTATACCACATATACTTTCCCTCCCAAAGTCTTTCCGGTGGGCGATTCAGTAGTCGTGTTCGTCCGTCATAATGGCCTCCGCCACCCGGATGCCGTCGACCCCGGCGCTGACGATGCCGCCGGCGTACCCGGCGCCTTCTCCACAGGGGTAGCAGCCGCCGAGGACGTCCTCACCGAGATAGCACTCCTTGAAGTCTCCGCGGACAATGCGTACCGGCGAGGAGCTCCTTGCCTCCGGCACCGTCAGTACGGCCTCCGGCATGGCGAAGCCGTGAAGCTTTCGGTCCATTTGGACCAGGGCGTCGGCCATGACGTCGGTGACATGTTTCGGCAATACCTTTCGGATATCCGATGGCGTGACACCGGTGGGGCAGCTCGGATGCACTGCACCCATATGGGTGGATGCCGTGTCGTTGAGAAAGTCCCCTACCAGCTGGGCCGGTGCGGTGTAGTCACCACCGCCGACATTAAATGCGGCACTTTCCATGTCCCGCTGCAGCTGGATGCCGCTCAGCGGGTGTTCACTTGGAAAACTCTCCGGGTTTATTCCCACGAGGACGGCGCTGTTAGAGTTCTCTCTGTCTCGGGCAAATTCCGACATGCCGTTAACGCAGATGCGTCCCTCTTCCGAGGAGGCATTGACCACCTGACCGCCCGGGCACATGCAGAATGTGTAGGCGCCGCGGCTGTGGGGCGGGTGGCAGGCCATTTTATAGTTGGCGGCACCCAGGGCCGGATTCCCGGCGAAGTCGCCATACTGGGCGCGGTCTATGAATTCCCGCGGGTGCTCAATGCGGGCGCCCACGGAGAAGGGTTTCTGGATCATGGTAAGACCCTGGCCATACAGGGTTTCGATGGTGTCCCGGGAACTGTGCCCCAGGGCGAGCACCACCGTGTCGGTCTCCAAGTCGTGGGAGACACCGTCCTCCGTCTCATAGGAGAGACCGTGGATATAGTGGTTGGCAATAATGAGTCGGGTCATGCGGGAGCCAAAACGTACATCGCCCCCCAGACGGATGACCTCTTCCCGGATATTTTTGACAACGCCCACGAGGCGGTCCGTGCCAATATGGGGGTAGTTGGACCACAGGATGGACTCCGGGGCGCCGAAGGCCACGAAGTCGGTGAAAATTTTCCGGGTACGCGGGTCCTTGATTCCGGTGGTGAGCTTGCCGTCGGAGAACGTGCCGGCACCGCCCTCGCCGAACTGGATGTTGGACTCGGTGTTTAAATGCCGGCTGTCCCAGAACCCGTAGACGTCCTTGGTGCGCTGCTCCACGTCATGGCCGCGCTCCAGTACGATGGGGCGCAGGCCAGCACGGGCGAGCGTCAGAGCACACCACATGCCGGCAGGGCCAAAGCCGACAATGACCGGACGGAACTGGGACTTCCGTTTGAGCTCCACCGGGACATACTCATAAAATTCCGATTCCCGGACGCGCTTGCTGTCGGTGCGTTTCAGAACCTTTCTCTCGTCGGCGTGTACCCTGCAATCCACGGTGAGGACAAAGTGGACGTCATCTTTCCGGCGGGAGTCAATGGAACGGCGAAACAGGGAGACCTCCTCAATGTCCGCGGGGTTGATCTTCATGACCTTGGCTGCAGCCCGTTTCACGTCGTCTTCCGTATATTCCAATGGCATTTTCAGCTGGTTGATTCTCAGCATGATCTGCCTTCTCCTTTCAATGCTGCTCTCTCCGCCATCTCTTTTCCGGCCAGGATGCCGGAGCCCCAGGCGAAGTGGAGGTTGTAGCCGCCGCAGATGCCGTCGGCGTTCAAAATTTCCCCGCTGAAGAACAGGCCGGGGACGCGAAAACTCTCAAGGCTGTGTTCCCGAAGTTCTTCCTCCGGTACGCCGCCGCGGGTGACCTGGGCATCCTTAAAACCGCGGGTGCCGGTGATATTTAGGCGAAATGCCTTGATTTCCTCTGCAATCCTCGCCAGCTGCTGCGTACGCAGCGTCGAGACCGCTGCCTCCTCTGATATTTCGGCACGGAGCAGGATCTCATGGGAGATCTTTCTGTTGAGAAGCCCCACGAGAAGTTCCCCGGCGGGACAATTAGAGCGCATGCCGCTGCAGTCCCGCAGGTAGGAGAGGAGGACCGTGTCCGGGAGGTCCGGGCAGAAGTCGATGGTGAGGTAGGGGTGCTCGGTGCGGAGGAGAACCGCTGTGTCGCCCGAGAGCTGCATGGCCGCTATGCCGGAGAGACCGTAGTCAGTGAAGAGGATTTCTCCGCTCTCCAGCCCGATGGGGTGGCCGTCCGCACGGTGCAGCGTGATGGCCGCCCTTGCCCGGGTGCCCTTCATGCGCTTGACCGCTTTTAAGTCCCTGTCCTGCCCGGTCTTCAGCTGGACCAGGGCGGGGAAGATGGGGGCGTAGCGTATGCCCAGAGACTTCAGGATGCGGTAGCCGTCCCCGTCGGTCCCATGCGCTGCTGCTGCCTTTCCACCCAGAGCAAACAGGACCATGTCCGCATACTCAGAGCCATTGAGGATGAATTCCCCATTTTCCCGGGCGATGGAGGATACGGCATAATCCGTACGAACTGTGACGCCGAGGCGCTGGCACTCAGAGAGCAATACGTTGCGAACCGAAGCGGCGTTCAGAGAGTAGGGGTAGAGGCGGCCGTCTTCCTCCCGAATCAGGAGACCCAGGGAGTGAAAGAAGTCCAGACAGTCCTCTGTCGTGAAGTGGTCCAGGACGTGGCGCAGGAGACCGGAGTCGCCGTTGTAGCGGCTGATGTCGATATCCTGGCACGACAGGTTGCAGCGGCCATTTCCGGTGGCCAGGATCTTCTTTCCGGGCTCCGGGAGCTTCTCGTAGACCGTGATATGGGCGGGGAGGCCGGTGCGCTCCGCCTCCCTTCCCAGGGAGATGGCCCCGGCGAGACCGGAGGCGCCCCCTCCGAGGACGGCAAACTCTGTCATGGCGGCTCTCCTTTCCTTATATAATCCGAAAAATCGTAGAAAAAGTATAGTCCATTTGCGGGCAATTGACAATGAAAAGTTGCAGGAGTAATATTTATCCGTATATTTTAAATCTACTCAGGTAAGGAGATCCGTATCTATGGAATGGACAGGACTGAATGAGCTCAGAGAGAAGTATCTGAGCTTTTTTGAAAGCAAAGGACACCTCCGCCTGCCGAGTTATTCCCTCGTTCCCCAGGGGGACAAGAGCCTTCTTCTCATCAACTCCGGCATGGCACCCATGAAAAAGTTCTTCACGGGAGAGGTGGAGCCGCCGCGCCATCGGGTCACCACCTGTCAGAAGTGCATCCGCACCCCGGACATTGACGAGGTCGGACATACAGACCGCCACGGCACCTACTTTGAAATGCTCGGCAACTTCTCGTTCGGCGACTATTTCAAGCACGAGGCCATTCCGTGGGCCTGGGAGTTTTTGACCAAGGAGCTGGAAATCCCGGAGGACAAGCTCTACTGTTCTGTCTATCTGGACGACGATGAGGCCTATGACATCTGGACCAAGGAAATCGGCGTTCCCGAGGATCATATGGTCCGTCTCGGCAAAGAGGATAACTTCTGGGAGCACGGCGAGGGCCCCTGCGGTCCCTGCTCGGAAATCTACTATGACCGCGGTGAAGAATACGGCTGCGGAAAGCCCACCTGCGGCGTCGGCTGCGAGTGCGACCGCTACATGGAGATCTGGAACATCGTATTCTCCCAGTTCGTCAACGACGGCAACGGCAACTACACCCCCATGGACCATCCGAACATCGACACCGGAATGGGTCTGGAGCGCCTTGCCTGCGTAATGCAGAATGTCGGCAACCTGTTTGAGGTCGACACCGTACAGAATATCATGAAGACGGTCTGTGACATTGCAGACGTCAAATATCACGAGGACGAAAAAGTGGACGTCTCTCTCCGTGTCATCACGGACCACGTCCGTTCTGTCACCTTTATGATCGGCGACGGCATCCTCCCGTCCAACTCCGGCCGCGGCTATGTCCTGCGCCGGCTTCTCCGCCGTGCCGCCCGCCACGGACGCATCCTCGGCATTGACCGCCCGTTCCTCACCGAGGTGGCGGAAATGGTCATCCATGAGAACGCGGACCACTACAGCAACCTTGTGGACAAGCACGACTTCATCATGAATGTCATCCGCGCTGAGGAGGAGAGCTTCAACAAGACCATCGACACCGGCACAGAGGTGCTGGACAAGATGATTGCCGGGGCAGACTCCCGTGTCCTCTCCGGAGAAGATGCCTTCAAGCTGGCCGACACGTTCGGCTTCCCCATAGAGCTCACCCAGGAAATTGCCGCGGAAAAGGGCATGGACGTGGACCTGGAAAAATTTCAGCAGCTCACGGCCGAGGCAAGAGCCAGAGCCAAGGCAGACGCCGCACAGAAAGACGTCGCCGAGGCCTGGAAGGGCAAGGAAGACGTGACAAAGGATCTTCCTGCCACTGTCTTCGAGGGCTATGAGAAGAATGTCACGGAGGGCAAAATCCTCGCCATTGTCAAGGACGGCGAGCTTGTGGACTCCGCTGACATCGACGAGGAGGTCATCCTCGTTCTGGACCGCACCACATTCTACGCCGAGTCCGGCGGACAGGTCGGAGACGTGGGTGTCATTGAGAATGGTGCATTCTCCTTCGAGGTCCAGAACACCGTTAAATCGCCCACAGGCGTATTCCTGCATGTCGGCTCCGCCACAGCTGGACTTGTTAAAGTCGGTGAGACGGTAACCACGTCCATTGATGTGGAGACAAGACACGACACCATGCGCAACCACACCGCAGCCCATCTCCTTCAGGCTGCTCTCCGCGAGGTCCTCGGCACCCATGTTGAGCAGGCTGGCCAGCTAGTTGACCCGAACTATGTCCGCTTCGACTTCACCCATTTCTCGGCCATGACTGGCGAGGAACTCCAGAAAGTGGAGGACCGGGTCAATGAGGTCATTCTCTCCGACATCCCGGTGGTCACCCGCGTCATGAAGAAAGAGGAGGCCCAGAAGCTGGGCGCCATGATGCTGTTCGGTGAGAAGTACGGCGACATGGTCCGCGTTGTCAACGCAGGGGACTTCTCTGTGGAGTTCTGCGGTGGTACCCATGCTGACAGCACCGGTAAGCTCGGACTCTTCAAGATCGTATCGGAGAACTCTGTCGCTTCCGGCGTGCGCCGCATTGAGGCCGTCACCGGACGCAACGTACTGAAATATATCGACGAGAAGAACAAACTCATCGGCGACACCGCCGCAGCTCTCAAGGTCGGAAATGTCAACGACATTGCCACCAAGGCCGCCTCGGTCAGCGCAGAGTTGAAGGACGCCGAGAAGGAAATCCGCGCGTTCCACGACAAGATGGCGGAGATGAGCGCCAAAGAGATGATGAGCGGCGGCGTTGACATCGACGGCCTGAAACTCGTGGTCTCCAAGGTGGAGGCCGCCGGCGGAGAGGTCCGCAAGCTGGCCGACAAGGCCAAGGAGCAGGGTGAGAACACCATTGCCGTACTCGCCGGCGAGGCGAACGGCAAGGTTACGTTTGCCTGTGCCTGCGGCAAGGACGCCATTGCCAAGGGGGCCAATGCCGGCTCCATCGTCCGTGAGGTCGCCAAACTCTGCGGTGGCAACGGCGGCGGCAGACCGGACAGCGCCATGGCCGGCGGAAAGGACACCTCGAAAATTGACGAGGCCCTGGCCGCGGTGGAGGGCATTGTCCGCGGCATGCTGAAATAATACGAATTTCCCCGGGCCATTCGAACCGTTCGTTCCCTATAGGGAACCGTCTGTCCCTGACCCGGTGACATTTCCCTTCCAAAGGAGGAGAGTAAACATGGACTGCCTTTTCTGCAAGATCATTGCCGGGGAAATTCCCAGCAACAAGGTCTATGAGGATGACCAGTGCTTTGCGTTCCGGGACATCAATCCCCAGGCTCCCACCCATATCCTGGTGGTGCCGAAGCAGCACATTGAGTCGGTCGACGCCATCGACAGCACGAACAGCGCTGTGGTCGGCCACATCTTTGAGGTCATTGCCAAAATCGCCAAGGAAGAGGGCCTCGAGAACGGCTACCGTGTCGTCTCCAACATCGGAGAACAGGGTCAGCAGACCGTTCCGCATCTCCACTTCCACATCATCGGCGGCAGGGACATGACCTGGCCTCCGGGCTAAGACCTGTTAAAAACTGAATTTGCATGAGAGAACAGTCCTACCAGAACAAGGAAGGGCTGTTCTTTTTTATGGATAAACCGCTGTTTTACATTGGATTTGGTTACTATCTGACTTTGGTTCTCCTGGCCATGACCGGCACCGGCTTTGCCATCGCTCTTTTGATTCTCTCCATTCTGATGGCAGTTCTATTTTTTCTCAGTGACCATGGGAAGAAAAATAATGTGGTTTTCATTGCCGTATTTCTGGCCTGCGTTCTCGCCTGTTCCCAATTTCTCCTCATGTCGGCGATGGAGTATCGGCCCGCCATGAAACTAGCTGGCAGTTCCGTACGGGTAGAGGGGACAGTGACGGAACTGAGCAGTGACTCTGTTTCCGGGGCGCATCGCTGCATTGTCAAAGTGCGGCGGAAAAATGTGCCCCATAGGCTGAAAATTCGATTCTCCTCCAAAAAGTGCCGACTGCAGGTGGGTGATCGGGTTCGATTTACCGGGACGCTCTATCCCATGGAGTCCCGCTGGAAGGCAAAGCGCATCTATCTGGGCGCATACACATTTGACCGGGTGGAGGTGGAGCACCCCGCCCGGCCGGGACTCCGGGCGAAAATACAGAAGCTTCGAACAGCGGTTGCCGAAGTGGTCTCCCGGTATTTGGCGGAGCCCTATGACGGTGCAGCTCTTGGGCTCCTGACCGGGGATGACGACGGACTCGATGAGGAGGAAAAACTCTCTCTGAAGCGGGCCGGCATATTGCATCTCTTCGCGGTCTCCGGATTTCACTGCTCGCTCTGGACCATGCTTCTCTGGAAACTTCTCACACGGATTCACATACCGAGAAAGCCCAAATGTGTGCTCTGCCTTATATGGCTTCTTTTCTTTACAGCCATGACCGGTTTTTCTTCATCCTGCATTCGGGCAGCGCTCATGCTTGCTGTGACGCTCATGGGAAGACTGCTGTATCGCCGAGCGGACGGGCGGAATTCCCTCGGGCTCTCTGTATTCTTGCTCTCTTGCACAAACCCCTTTTCCGGAGCCGACATTTCCATACTGCTCTCGGTTTCCGCTATGCTTGGTGTCCTGTTCCTCTTCCCGGCAGTCTGGCGGAGAGCGGAGGAGGCGGGGAAACGGCTCCTCCATAACTTTTATCTCCGAAGGGCTCTGAAGACACCGGGGAAGACTGCGGTGCTCTCCCTCTGCACCATGGTGACGACGCTTCCGGTTCTGATGCTTACATTTGGTGGAGTATCGCTGGTCTCTCCACTGACCAATGTGCTCGCGGGAACAGCTGCATCCTCGGCAGTTTTGTGTGTTGGACTCGGAACAGCGTTCGCTGCAGTACCGCTGCTGAAACTCCTGACGCCATGGCTGTTTCTCTCAACGGGACTGCTCACCAGGTATTTGTTTGCAGTATGTCATGCGCTGGGCAAGTGGTCCATCGCCTATGTGAATGCAGAAGGGGGAGAGGTGCGCTTCGCTGTGGCATGCATCCTGCTCCTGCTGGGAATCACGGGTTTTCTGTACTATTCTTCGCCCGAGGTGCCTGCTGTTCTGAGACAGACAGTGGCTTCCATCTGTACAATTATTCTGCTGACATCTGTATTCTCCCATCAGTTGATTGACAGGGACATGGTGACAGTGACGTTTCCCACTGTCGGAAATGGGAGTATGGCCGTGGTGAGCTGCCGGGGCAACTCGGCGCTAGTAGGGTGTGGCGGAGACTACCGGGCTGGGCGCGCGGTGTCAGACTGCATGTCCCGGGACGGATCGAGGTTCCTCTCCTGCGTTTTGGCACCCCGGGGAGAGGGCAACACGGACTCGGCGCTTCGGGAGCTCTCTGAGGAGCTCCATCCATCCCGCATCGTCCGGGGAACGGGGAAAGTCCAGCTGTATCCCGGTGTCATGGTGGCGATTCGCCCCTCGTACGCCATACTGGACGTTTACTCTGTCCGACTTCTCTTTGCTTTCATGCCAGCGGAGGCGGGACGTAGCAGGGAGTGCGGAGCGGACCTCACCTATGTCCGAAGCTACAAGCCAGCCCTGTATGGCGACGATGGGGAAAAATATTCCCTGGAACCCAGTGGAATCCGCGTCCTCATCCGGGGACAGCGGTACAAGGTGGAGCGACTCCGCTGAGTTTGCAAATTCATGGATTCCTGTTACAATTTTATTCAATAGGTCATGAACGCAAGCAAAAGGAGATGATCCATCGTGGCCGATATCCTGAAAAACTTAAAAGAAAAATACTTGGTCCTGTTTGACGGCAACGGCGCCGAGGGCACTGCCACCGCCATGCAGGTTTTGCCGGGTCCGAAACCCACATCGCTGAAAAACAACGGGTTCTCCCGCCCCGGCTATATTTTCCGCGGCTGGAACACGAAACCGGACGGCTCCGGAAAGACATTCCAGAACCGCGCCACCGTGGACGGCAATGCCACCAAGGGGCAGCTGAAGCTCTACGCCATCTGGGAGCCGGAGCTCACAAAGAAGCCCCTGACCGGCAAGCCCATCCTCCATATGGTGCCGTCCCAGAACCCGTCGCTGTTTGTCAGCGCACAGGGATTCTGTCTGGCATCCAACGGAAAGAACGCCTATGCGGCGTGCTGCTTTGTCCGCAACACCCCGAAGTATAACGCAGGAGACGACAGTGACTACAACTCGTCCGTTGTCCTGTATCAGGTCAAGACCGGCAAAATGGTCGCTCATGCCGACAAGCTGCCTCTCGACCATGCCAACAGCATGTGCTATGACCCCAAAAAGCAGCGCTTCTATATCTGTACCCTTGGAAATGCAAGAAAGCCGGGCTACATCTATGAGCTCGACTGGCACATGAAAGTCACCAACAAGATTCTGCCGAAAAAAGCGACCCATGTGGGTGCCATGGCATGGTATAAAGACCAGTATATTGGTCTTCTCCCTGTGGGACATGGCAAATATACCTTTGTCACCATGGACTCCAATTTCCAGGTCCTGAACCAGACGGGAATCATCCATGGCTATGATGCCAACTATATTTCTCAGGGCATTGCGGTGGATGACAAGTACATTTACAATGTCGCGTGCGACTTCGACGACTCCCACTGGGAGAAACACCAGCGGGTCCACGTTTATGACAAGGCAACAGGAAAACGCCGTGGTATGCAGACACTCGCCATTCCCCATGAAATTGAGGACCTCGACATCTTTGGCGGAAAAATGTACTGCAACACCAACCGCCAGACCGCCTGTGACGTCTATCTGCTCAGCGGAAAATAATTCGGGGGTGATCCCATCAGCGCAATAACCATCCGAAAGATCGTCCGCGCTGTGCTCGCCCTGGTCCTCATCCTCTACATGATCTTCTTCTCCAAAAAGGAGAAGTCGGCGCTGAAGGTGCTCTGGTGCTTTGTCTTTGCCACCAACCCCTATGTGGGACTGGTCCTCTATCTGATTTTTGGCTCCACCATCGTCTCGAGCCGTCTGGAGCGGAGGAGCAAGAAGCGCCTCTACGACCGTGGCTATACGGAACTGCCGGGCCGTGTCAATGGAACATCCTTTGAGAACGAGGAGAGCGGCCTGTCGGACATCTCCCGGGACATTGCAAAGTTCACCTATAACTACTGCCATGTCCCCATGTCTGCCTATGAGACGGAAAAAATCTTTACCACAGGCAGTTCCCATTATCAGCAGCTGTTTCAGGATATTCGGAGTGCAGAGCACAGCGTGTGCATCCTGTTCTACGAGATAGAAAACGACTACATCGCCCGGGAATTCATGGACCTCCTGACTGAAAAGGCCGCCTCCGGGGTGCCGGTGTTTCTCATGACCGACTATCTCACCGGTGTCGGCTATTTCGGCCGCATGGCCCGGAAGCTCCGGAAGAGCGGGGGAGAGGTCATCCGGGTCCAGCCCTATCTGACCCATTACCGGAATCACCGAAAAATTGTCGTCATTGACCATAAGACGGCCTATATTGGCGGCATGAATATTGGGAAGCGCTTTCAGAACGAGGACAAGGTGAAGACACCTTGGCGGGACACGCAGATCCGTCTGACAGGCTGTGCCGTTGCCGATCTGGAGGCATATTTTCTCATGGACTGGTTCTGCAATATCCCGAGGAAGTGGATGGACCGGGAAGAACACGTTGCTGATGACTATTTTGCCGCTGGCGTGGGCAGTGGAAACGAGCCTTGCCAGTTTGTCACAGGAGGACCCACATCAAAGAAGGAATCCATCCGCATGGTCTACCTGACCATGATCCGATCCGCCAGGGAGAGCATCCGCATCCAGTCGCCCTATTTTGTGCCGGACGAGACCATTCTGGATGCCCTCCGGACTGCGGCGTCTTCCGGGGTCTCCGTGGAAATCATGGTGCCCGGTGTCTCCTCCAGCTTTTTCCTGACTCCGGTTACCACCTATTACTGCGATGAAATGCTCCGGTGCGGTGCAAAGATATACCGCTATAACGGCTATATCCATGCAAAGACGATCACGGTGGACGGGAAGGTCTGCTCCATTGGTTCGGCAAACATGGACTATCGCAGTCTGTTCCTCGACGACGAGGTCATAGGACTTTTCTACGATTGCCCGGTAGTGCAGGAATATGAACAAATTTATTCAGAAGATATTACCTACTGTACCACTGCGGACCCGGAGGAATACCGGGGACGGAGCGGGCACTGGCGCCGGAAGACGGCCTTTTACCGGCTCTTTGAATATCTTCTCTGATTATTGGAAAACACCCTGGGAGGAAACCATTTGAAACTGCAGGAGAGATCCCTCTGGAAAACCATAAAGGAGGAGCACTTCCTGCCGGTCTATCTTGTGACCGGCACGGAGGGGTACCTCAAACAGAAGTACTGCCGGCTCATTGCGGAGCGGGCGGTACCGGATTCCCTGCGCGACTTTAACTTTCAGGAGTTCAGCGGCGACACTCTCAGCATGGAGGAACTCGTCCTCTCGGCGGAGTCCATCCCCATCATGAGCCCACGGCGGTGTGTCCTCGTCCATGACCTCAATTTCACCGCTCTGAAAGACGCGGACTGGGAAGCCCTTCAAACGCTCATTGCCGAGCCCTTCGACACCTGCGTTCTCATCTTCTGGCAGGACACCCAGGGCTTCCCGCGGAACACGAAGAAAATGAAAGAGCTGTACACCGCATTCGACCATGCCGGGGCGGTGGTGGAGCTGAATCGCCGAAGCACGAATGACCTGGTCCGCTACGTGGGCTCGGAGTGCAAAAAACAGGGCATCAGCATCCGGCCGTCGGCGGCGCAGTACCTCATTGAAAGTGTCGGGGACGACATGAGCAACCTGACGACGGAACTGGAAAAACTCTGCAGCTTTTCGGATGGCGAAATTACCCGGGAGGATATTGACACCATCTGCATCAAGTCCCTGGAGGCCACGGCCTTCCAGATGGTGGACGCCCTCATGGCCCGCAATTACGACCGGGTCTTTTCCAGCATTGCGGTCCTCTTTGACCAGCGCACGGAGCCCATGATGATTCTCGGTGCCCTGGTCAGCACCTACTCGGACATGTACCGGGTCAAGGTCGTGCTCCAGAACGGCGGTCGCGCCAGGGACCTGAAAAAGCTTTTCCCCCAGGCATACCGCAGTGACTTCAAGCTTGAACAAGCCGAGCGGCGCTGCCGCAGTTTCTCCCTCAACTGCCTCCGGGAATCCCTGGAAATCCTGGCCCGAGCTGACCTCACGCTGAAGAGCAGCTCCGAGGACCCGCAGACGGTCCTGGAACAGCTCATGATTGAGCTCGGCATGTGCCGAAAGAGGTCCGCCTAATGCTCCACACCGACAAGGTCATCGTCGTCGAGGGAAAGTACGACGCCATCCGGCTCGCCAATATCATCGACGCAACCATAATCCGCACCGACGGGTTCGGCATTTTCAAGGATAAGGAGAAGCAGCAACTGCTTCGGACCCTGGCGGAAAAGAGGGGCCTTATCGTCCTGACCGACAGCGACTCCGCCGGGTTCCTCATCCGCAACTTTCTGAAATCCTCGGTGCCCGAAAAGTATATTACGCAGGTCTACATTCCGGATATCTACGGCAAAGAGCGCCGCAAGGACCAGCCATCTGCCGAGGGAAAACTCGGGGTGGAGGGCATTCCTGATGAGGTGCTCGTGGAGTGCTTTCGGAGGGCCGGTGTGGGCGACGACCAGGGGGAGGAGCCAGAAGGGTGCCGGGAGCGGGAGATCACCCGCGCGGACTTCTACGAGGCCGGGCTCACCGGCCGCACCGGCAGCGCGGTGCTCCGGCGGCGTCTCCAGGAGGAGCTGGGGCTCCCGTCCCGCCTCACGGGGAAACAGCTGCTTGAGGTTCTCAATATGCTTATGGACCGGGAGACTTTTTTCAAGATCGTCCAGGAATTGAAAGACGATACTGCCGGCGGGCGATTCACCCTCGACATCCCCAAACCTGTCCGCATTGCCATCGACATGCTCGAGACGGCGGGCTTTGAGGCCTACACCGTGGGCGGCAGTGTCCGTGACGCCCTGCTGGGGCGGGAGCCCTCCGACTGGGACATCACGACGTCGGCGCTCCCGGAGCAGACCGAGAAGGTCTTTGATACGTTCCAGGTCGTGGAGACCGGCATAAAGCATGGGACAGTCACTGTGGTCATGGATACCGAACCGCTGGAAATTACAACATACCGTATTGACGGCGAATATGAAGACTTCCGCCATCCGGACCATGTCACGTTCACCCGTAGCTTGCGAGAGGATCTTGCGCGTCGGGACTTCACGGTCAATGCATTGGCTTATAGTCCGTCCCGAGGACTCGTGGATGAGTTCGGTGGACAGCAAGACCTTGTTACCCGGCAAATCCGCTGCGTCGGGGATCCGGATACCCGCTTTTCCGAGGATGCCCTCCGTATCCTCCGCGCGGTGCGCTTTGCCTCTGTACTGGACTTCACTGTGGAGGAAAAGACTGCGGATTCCGTTCACCGGAATCGAGACCTCATCCGAAGCGTATCTGCAGAGCGCATAGAGAAAGAGCTGACCAAGCTGGTCTGCGGTCTCGCTGTGGACCGGGTTATGAGAGAGTTCCCGGATATTTTGGAGACTGTCCTGCCTGAGGCGGGGCATGACATTCCGGAACTTGGCGTATTGCCGACAGATCTGGAAATCCGCATGGCTGCACTGCTCTGCCACTGCGCAGACCCTGCGGCGGCACTCAGACGTCTTCGCTTTCCAAGCAAGGTGCAGAAGAATGTCTGTCGGCTTGTGGAAGAGGTGAATCGCCCCCTTGAGACAGAAGCGCCTGCTGTTCGCAAACTGATTGGCGAGCTGGGGGCACCTCTTGCAAAAAAACTGGCTGTGCTGCGGAACTCTGAAGAACTGGGCGCGGAAGTGGAGCGCCAGCTGCAGGACCCGAATAACTGCTTTACCGTAACAGACCTTGCCATTAACGGCAAGGACCTGCTGGATGCCGGCGTCCCTGCCGGTCCAGATGTGGGGAAGACCCTGGAAAGCCTTCTCACAGCAGTTCAGCACAATGATATTGAAAACACCCGGGAGGCCCTGCTGGCCTCCGTGAAAGGAGAACTCCATGGTAACTGACGAGGAAGTTGCAAGAATCAACGAGCTCTACCATAAATCCAAGACCCCGGAGGGTCTGACACCGGAGGAGAAGGAGGAGCAAATGCATTTGCGCGGCAAGTACATCGCCTCCATCCGGGACAACCTGACCGCCACGCTGGACAACTCCTCCGTGGTGGATGAGAAGGGCAACAAGCGAAAACTGCGCCGCAAGCCAAACCTGAAAATTGTCAGCGACGATGAAAAATAACGTCATAGCGGTCGTGGGTCCCACGGCCAGCGGCAAGACCGCCCTCTCGGTAAACCTCGCCGAGCAATTTGATGGGGAGGTCGTCTCGTTCGACTCCATGCAGCTCTACCGCGGCATGGATATTGCCACCGCCAAGCCCACAAAGGAGGAAATGCACGGCGTGCCGCACCATCTTCTGGACTGCATCGACCCGTCTGAGACCTTCAGCGTGGCACGCTATCAGAGTATGGCCCAGCCGGTGGTGGACGACATCCTCCGCCGTGACCGTGTCCCGGTCCTTGTGGGGGGAACCGGCCTCTACCTGGATGCACTTCTTCAGAACATCCAGTTCCTTGATGCCGGAGACAACAGCGCCGTTCGCCGGGAACTGCAGGAAGAGCTGGAGCGTTCCGGGCCAGACGCCATGTACCAGCAGCTCCAGAAAATAGACCCGGAGTACGCCGGCAAGATAACGCCCGCCAATACGCGGCGCGTCCTGCGTGCCCTTGAAGTTTATCGACTGACAGGGTACACTATGAGTTATCAAATTGCACAGTCGAAGCGAATTCCGCCGAGGTACCAGGCGGTCACTCTGGGGCTCACGGCCCGGGACCGGGACGTCCTCTATGAGCGTATAAACAGACGGGTTGACCGCATGGTGGAACAGGGCCTCTTGGACGAGGCGCGGGAGTGCCTTGCGCAGGGGTCTGGTGCCACAGCCGCCCAGGCCATAGGTATAAAGGAAATGTTCCCCTATCTTTTGGGCAATGCAACTCTGGATGAGTGCTGTGAAAAATTGAAGACTGACACAAGGCACTACGCCAAGCGGCAGCTCACCTGGTTCCGCAGGAATCCCGACGTGCACTGGCTCTACATTGACGAATACAGTTCCCCGGAGGAACTCTTCTCCGCGGCGGCCGGACTCATCCGGAAGGAATGGGAGAAAACCCTTGAATAAAAAACAGAAGGAACAATTGAAGCGGTGGATCATCATCATCTTCTCGGTCCTTATCCTCTTCTACATAGTCCACCAGGTGAGAATGGTCACCTACAAGTCGGTCCGGACAGAGAGCGTCCCCAGTGTTACGGCCAACGACTCGGTGAAGACCAAGGTGTTTGTGGTGCGGAGTGAGCAGTATGTGCGAAACCGCAGCTCGGGCACCGTCATCTCCCTTGTGAACGACGGCAACCGTGTCAGCAACGGCGGTGGTGTCGCTGCTATATTTAAGACCCCGGAGGACGCCGGCAACTACGCCCGGACGAGCCAGATCGGGGACGAGCTGAAGCGCTATAACCGACTGAACTCCCAAAATGGGAGCTACGCGGTCAATGTCAACTCCATGAATGCGCAGATCTCCTCGGAGGTCATCGACCTCGCCGAGGCCGTGGATGCCGGCAATTTGGACACGGCCCAGGAGGACATCTATGGAATCCGGGACACCATCATCACCCGGCAAATTGCCACCGGTACCACTCTGGACCTGAATCCGCGACTTGCCGCTCTGAACCAGGAATACAGTTCTCTCATGCAGAAGAGCGCCAAGCACTCCTCCATCAACGCCAAGTCGTCCGGCTACTACTCCAGCGGGGCCGACGGCTACGAGACCACTGTCAACTACAACAAGGTCAAGGACCTCACAGTAAAAGACATCAAGAAAATAATGAAGGAGGACCCGAAGCCGGTTCCGGAAGACGTCATTGGAAAAATAACCAACGACTTTGACTGGTATCTCCTCTGCGTTGTACCGGTCAGCCAGGGAAGCGGACTCACCGTGGGAGACAGTGTCACCGTGTCCCTTCCACACTCTGCCGTCTCCTCCGTGGAGGCCAAGGTCGCCGCGGTCAACCGGGACGGGAAGAGCAATCAGCTGGCGGTCATCCTGTCCAGCAACCGTATGAATTCGTCCATCTCCCATCTCCGCAAGGAGGAGGCGGAGCTCATCATGAACTCCTATACCGGCCTTCGTGTCAACGTCAAGGCCATAACCGCCAACTCCAAGGGGGTCAAGGGTGTATATATTAAACAGGGCAATATAGCCCGGTTCCGCCGTCTGGATGTGGTCTACTCCACCGAGAAGTATGTCATCAGCCGGCCCCACGAGACCGGAAACTATGTCGCTCTCTATGACAATGTGATCATTGGAGGTAAGGGTCTTTATGACGGAAAAATCGTTCGATAACATAGAGGAACTCGAGGCCTACCGTGCCGAGCGCTGCCGGAATATTGATGAGAACTTAAAGGTCATCCGGGACAACATGGCAGAGGCCGCCATCAAGAGCGGCAGAAATCCGGAGGATATACGGCTTATGGCTGTCACAAAGACGGTGGATGAGTACTTTATCAACCACGCCATTGACGCCTGCGGTATCGACCTCATCGGCGAGAACAAAGTCCAGGAAATGCTCCGCAAAAAGCCGAATCTCCATATGGACGGGGTGGAGCCCCATCTCATCGGCCATCTGCAGACAAACAAGTGCAAAATGATCGTCGGTGAGGTGGACCTCATTGAGTCTGTGGACAGCGTCAAGGTCGCAAAAGAGATCTCGAAGCAGTCCGTGAAAAAGGATCTGACCACCGGAATCCTCCTCGAGGTGAATGTCGGCGGGGAGGAGTCCAAGTCCGGCATGGAATATGATGCCGCCCGGGACATTGCAGCGGAAATTTCCGAACTCCCGAACATTGAGATTCGGGGCCTCATGGCCATTCCTCCCATCTGCGAGGATGAGGTGAAACTCCGGGGCTATTTTTCCCGCATGAATGAACTCTTTATTGACATGAAGTCCGAAAAAAGGGATAATATGAATATAACTATACTATCTATGGGTATGTCTTCCGACTATGTTCCGGCAATCCTGGAAGGGGCAACAGAAGTCCGGGTCGGCACATCCATTTTCGGAGGACGTATCTACGACTAATATCTGGAGTTCCGGAGGAAAAATACATGGCTAATTTTATGGACAAACTGAAGAACATCACCGGTTTCGAGCCGGAGGATCCCGAGGATCTCGACGGCTACGACGACGAGTATGCGGATGAGGAGGAAGAGGCCGAGTATGTGGCCCCTGCCAGAAAGCCATCCCGTCTCTCATCGAGTTCCCGGCGCGGTGGAAATGTCGTGGATATTCCCACAAAGCAGACTCTTCAGGTGGTCCTTGCCAAGCCGGAGCGCTTTGACGACGCCAGTGCCATTGCTGACCATCTCAACGAAAAGCGGACTGTGGTCCTGAACCTCGAGTCTGCAGACCGGAATGTTGCAAGACGTCTCATCGACTTCCTGAGCGGCGTGGCTTACGCCAATGCCGGCCAGTTGAAGCGTGTCGCCAACAGCACATTCATCATCACACCTTATAACGTCAGTGTCACAGGCGACCTGCTTGACGAACTTGAAAACAACGGAATGTTCTTCCAGCAGGATAAATAAGAAAACTTTTGGAGGGCACACCAGAAATAACGGCGTGCCCTTATTTTTTTGGAGAGACGAGGAGACGAGACCATGCTGAAACCAAAAGACCTGAAGAACCACAGCTTTACCCCGCAGGGGCGCAACGCCTACAAGGCGTCGGAAGTGGACGAGTACATGGATGAGGTGTTTCGCTCCTATGAGCGGATGTACCATGAGAATTCCGAAATGCTGAATCGCATGAAGCTCCTGACGGACCGGCTCACCCACTACCGGGACGAGGAGGACAACATCCGCAACGCCCTCATGGACGCCCAGCGTATGAAAGCAAAAATCATCTCCGAGGCGGAGGAGGAGGCCAAGAAGGAACTGGCTGAGACCCGCGCCCAAATTGAGAATGCCCGGCAGAATATTGACGAGAAGACCGGGGACATCCTGTCGCGTGCTCAGGAAGAGGCGGACCGTATTGTGGCCGAGGCCAGACAGCAGGCTGCTGCCATTGAGGACGAGGCCCAGAAAAAGGCGGAGAAGAAGTTCTCCGGTGCCCAGAAAATCTCCTCGGATATGATCAAGGCCGCCCAGGAGGAGTACGACAAGCATGTCGGCAATGTCTCCGAGCAGGCGGAAAAAGAGCGCGCCTATCTTGAAAAAATCCAGACCGAGGCCGCAGAGCTCCGCCGCCAGCTGCTTCGGACCTACAGCATGCAGATCGAACTGCTCCAGGCCGGACCGGACTTTGACACCCGTTCTGACGTCCTCTCCAAGTTCTCCAAGGAGGACATCCTGCAGCGCCCGGAGACCGACGAGGCTTACTCCGACCCGGACCTCGCCTCCCGTGTGGACTATGAGGCCTATGCCGCAGAGGATGCTTTGGAAGAGGATACCGTGGAAGAAGAGGCTGAGACTGCAGATGAGGCAGCAGACGCCGCCATCAGCGAAAAGGCGGCCGAGGCCGAGTCCCAGGTGGAGGAGGAACTGGACCGTTTCTCCGACGACTTCGCCGGCATCATGACCGAGGACGAGGCTGCAAGAGTAGCCACTTCGGAAGAGGATGAGTCCGACGTGGACGACCTCTCTGACCTTGGCAACATTGCCGACTATCTGAACGACTATGATTCGGATGAGGACACCCTCTCCGATGAGAATATGGAAGAGGACCCCGCCGAGGGTCTGGATGTCTCCGAGGACACCCTTGGAGCAGATGCGGAGGAGCCCATCTCTGAGGATGGAGAGGAAGAGGAAGAATGACCTTTCTCCCGGTCCTCGTCGCCGTGTTGCTCATTGGGACAGACCAGCTTACCAAGTTTCTGGTGCTCAAGTATCTTTCGGACGGAGTGCCGGTCGTAGTCATTCCCCATGTGGTTCAGTTCCGGTACCTCCAGAACACTGGTGCCGCTTTTAGCATGATGTCTGGAAAGACAATAATGCTCTCTATTATTACTGCAGTGGTACTCGTTGTCCTTATCGTGCTCTATCACAGAGGAACTTTTAAGACCAACGCACTGCGAGCCGGGACTCTGCTCATCATCTCCGGTGGCTTCGGGAATCTCATAGACCGCGTCTTTCGCCACTATGTGGTGGACTTTATTGAATTCCTATTTACAAAGTTTGCGGTCTTTAATTTTGCAGACTGTTGTGTTACTATAGGTGCTGCAATTCTGATTATCGCTTTGATCATTGATATTGCGAAGACTTCCGGAAAAGAAAAGCAGGAAAACTGATATGGAGGAAACCGCTTACGACTTCATAGTTCCCGAGGAACTGGCCGACCGCCGTGTAGACGTCGTGTCCGCCGAGCTGTGCAGTGAGCTCACCCGCTCGGCTGCCCAGAAGCTGTTGGAGGATGGGCTCATCACGGTCAATGAAAAACCGGTCACGAAGAAACAGAGGGTTTCAGCCGGAGACAGACTTCAAATAACTATTCCTGCACCTTCTTCTCTCGAGGCGAAGGCGCAGGATATTCCTTTGTCCATTGTCTATGAGGACGACGACCTCCTCGTGGTCGACAAGCCCAAGGGCATGGTGGTGCACCCCGCCCCGGGCAACCCGGACGGCACCCTGGTGAATGCACTGCTGTACCACTGCGGAGACTCGCTCTCTGGAATAAACGGTGTTATTCGGCCTGGAATCGTGCATCGCATAGACAAGGACACAAGCGGTCTGCTCATTGTGGCAAAGAATGATTTTGCCCATGTGAATCTGGCAGAGCAAATTCGTGTGCACTCCTTTACAAGGGAGTACCGCGCCGTGGTCCACGGGAACTTGAAACAGGACGAGGGGACGGTGAACGCCCCCATCGGACGCAGCCCAAAGGACCGCAAAAAAATGGCCGTCACGGACCGCCACTCCCGCAATGCGGTCACCCACTATCAAGTTTTAGAACGGTTTGGGGACTACACCTATATCAAGTGCCGTCTCGAGACCGGACGAACCCATCAAATCCGGGTCCATATGGCGTATCTCGGCCACCCGCTGGCCGGTGACACCGTGTATGGGCCGAAGAATACGCCGAAAAGCCTGAACGGACAATGTCTCCACGCAGGGCTCATCGGCTTCATCCACCCCAGAACCGGGGAGTATATGGAATTTTCCTCAGAACTCCCGGACTATTTCCAGACATTTCTGCGCACGCTGGAACAGCGGCGCAGCTGAATACTTTTGGAGGGCAACAATGGACGACAAACTGAAGCTCGAGCTGCAGAAATATGCGCTCAAAATCCGTATGGCGGTCATAGAGGGAACCTATAACGCCAAGTCCGGCCACCCGGGCGGGTCCCTCTCCATTGCCGATATCATGGCCTATCTCTACGCCCATGAAATGCATGTGAATCCGCAGGATCCGAACTGGGAGGATCGGGACCGTCTCGTCCTCTCCAAGGGCCATACAGCTCCGGCGCTCTACGGCGCCCTGGCGCTCCAGGGGTTCTTCCCGCTGGAGGAAATCCCGACGCTCCGCAAACCGAACTCCCGCCTGCAGGGTCACCCGAGCATGCGTATGACACCCGGCGTGGACATGAGCACTGGTTCCCTCGGACAGGGAATCTCCTCCGCCGTCGGCATGGCTCTCGGCGCCAAGCTCAAGGATAAGGACTACCGTGTCTACACCATCCTGGGCGACGGTGAAATCGAGGAGGGCGAGGTCTGGGAGGCCGCTATGTTCGCCTCCGCCAAGCATCTGGACAACCTCGTCGCCATCGTGGACAACAACAACCTGCAGATAGACGGTACCCTCGAGGAGGTCAACTCCCCGTACCCCATCGACGAGAAGTTTGCCGCCTTTGGCTGGTATGTCATCAAGATCAACGGCCACAACTTCGACCAGATCGACCGCGCCTTTGATGAGGCCCGCCGCTGCAAGGGCAAGCCCACCGTCATCATTGCAAAGACGGTCAAGGGCAAGGGGGTCTCCTATATGGAATATGCTGTGGAATGGCATGGCAAAGCTCCGAAAGAGGAAGAGTATCTTGAGGCCATGTCTGAGCTCCGTGAGGAGCTGGCAGAGCTGGACAGCGAATAAGGAGGTCTTTACCAATGGCAACTGAAAAAGCGACTAGAATGGGTTATGCCGAGGGCCTTCTTGTCCTGGGTGAAAAAAACGATAACGTCGTCGTGCTGGACGCGGATCTGGCCGGCGCCACCTATACCGGAAAATTCAAGGCAAAATTCCCGGAGCGTTTCTTTGACTGCGGCATTGCAGAGCAGAACATGATCGGTATTGCAGCCGGTCTGTCCCTCTCGGGCTTCACCGTCTTTGCAAGCTCGTTTGCCATGTTCGCCGCGGGCCGTGCCTTCGAGCAAATTCGTAACTCCATCGGCTACCCGCATCTCAATGTAAAAATTGCCGCCACCCACGCCGGTATCTCCGTCGGTGAGGACGGCGCTTCCCATCAGTGCAATGAGGATATTGCCCTCATGCGCACTATCCCGGGCATGACGGTCATCAACCCGGCTGACGCCGTAGAGGCCCGCGCAGCGGTTCTCGCCGCCGCCGACTATGATGGACCAGTCTATCTCCGCTTTGGTCGTCTGGCCGTCCCGCAGATCTTCTCCAAGTCCACCTACAAGTTCCAGTGGGGGAAGGGCAGTGTACTGACCGAGGGCAGTGACGTCGCCATCGTCGCCACTGGTCTCATGGTCAACGAGGCACTCATCGCCGCGGAGGAACTCAAGAACGACGGCATTTCCGCCCGCGTCATCAATATTCCGACCATTAAGCCTCTGGATGAGGATATCATTGTGGACGCTGCCAAGGACTGCGGCTGCATTGTGACCGCTGAGGAGCACAACATCATCGGAGGACTCGGTGGAGCTGTCTGTGAGACGCTCAGCACGAAGTATCCGACCCCGGTGTACCGTATTGGTGTGGAGGACGTATTCGGCCGCTCTGGCCCTGCTAAGGACCTTCTGCACATCTATGGCCTGGATGCCGCCCATATCATCTCTGCCGCCAAGACGGCTGTCTCCAAGAAGGAGAGCTAAAGTCATATAGATCTTTAAGGGAGCTGTGTCGCCTGGGGTGGCACGGCTCCTTTTTTGCTTATCAGAGGGCAGGGGAGTGTGCCCAAATTTTTTGGGGCGATTTAGGCATGTTGACGAAAACGTGTTTTTCTGTTTTTGACGCCAAAAATTCCAACGAACTCGTTATAACGAACTCGTTGGAATTTTTATAAGAAAATATATCTATGGAAAAGTCTGACTGGCCGCCTCTGACCCAGCGCGCCGAAAAATGAAAAAAGCCCAGAACCGAAATTTTCGATTCTGAGCTTTTGTTCTGGTCGGAGTGTCGGGATTCGAACCCGAGGCCTCTTGCTCCCGAA